>Ga0209541_10012654_pt1 | contig 13025 bp, 17 predicted proteins | sample RifCSPlowO2_01_FD_184027 | JGI IMG/M metagenome (GOLD analysis project Ga0209541, IMG submission 184027) | Groundwater microbial communities from Rifle, Colorado - Rifle CSP2_plank lowO2_0.1 (SPAdes) (version 2) | ecosystem: Environmental > Aquatic > Deep subsurface > Groundwater | place...
AGGAATTGGGTGTGGAAACTTACTTCATACAAGCTGCTGAGCAATTAAAAAAAGAGTGGTTTAGCGGCAAAGAAAAGATTGGGGTAACTGCTGGGGCTTCTACGCCAGATATTACTATTAATGAGGTTGTTGAGAGAATAAGGCAAGGGTATTAAAGAAAAAAAGGGTCTCCTTCTTTAAGCAATCTTATCTTTATTATCCCTTTCCCAATCATGTATGTGTCCTTATCGAAATCAATTGTAGATATAATTCCATACTGCAAATCTTGCTGCATTTTTTCAGGAAAATCATTTGGACCATATAAAGGTGAAATTCCTTCATGTTTTTTACAGACTCCTTCAACAAATTGCATAACCTCTTCTGCCTGCATTTTTGGTATAGGCGTATCTTTGATGAATTTATCTCTATAAGCTCTTTGAGAAAAACCTAAAGACACATAATTATCAAACTCAAAGTCTTTGGGGATCTCAACACCCAGATAATCAACAATATTCACAATTTCATTAAATTCATAAGGATTACCTACTCTTTCATGAAAGACTATATCAAATAGTTTTTTACGACCGATTAATTCTACACTTCTATCGATACCCTCATTTATATCCAAAATGCCTTTTACAAATCTCTGCAAAAGTACCAGTCTTTCTAAAACAGATATGTCGAGTCTCTCAAGAAACTCCTTTGCTATACTAGCTGAAACAGTAGCTATTTTTTCATAATCCCATATATTACCATTAACCTCAAAAAGTCTTTCCTCAAATGGTAGTTCTTCCATACCTTGAGATAATGAATATCAACTTTTAAATTTATGCTCTTATTAAAGAAATCTTTATTTTGTAAAGAACCCAGCCCTTTCCGGGTCAAATTTCCATTCCGAAGCAAGTTTTCCTGTAGCTTTGTAGTGTTTTGTTAATGCTTTTATCTTTGACTCTGTTATTGTTAAGCCACGTTTAGCGCTTTGGTCTTTACTATTTGTCTCTAAATGTTTCCTTATAACAACAGAATTTCTTATTAAAGCCAATAAATCTTCAGGAATTTCTGAAGCTATATTTTTTTCTTTTAATATATGTGTTATTTTTTTCTTGCATAGAGTCTTTACATCAGGGATTCCGTATGTGTCTCTTAATATAATTCCTATTTCAGAAGAGTTTTTTCCTTCTTTTGCCAATTTAGCTATTAAAAGCTCTACTTCTTTCGGTTTGTATCTTAACCATACCGGCAATGTTTTCTTAATTGGTTTCTTGGAACCACTTTTGCCATGTTTTCTTGAATATTTTCTTGCCATTTTTATTAAACAATATGGAAACAAAAAAGAATTATTTTGTCTCCAGCATAGACAAGCTGTTTATACAACCGGTCTATCTCTTGATGGATTGAAGAAACAATATTTTATTTATAAACCTTTAGGAAAAACGAAAGATTTAAATAGTATACCTGATATACTGGGTATATCAAGTATACTACGGGGTGTGTATTATGAAAAAGGGACTTAAAGACGGTTTAACCAATACTCCAGGTAAAACTACAATTAAAGTAAGTAATGAACTAAGGGATAAATTAGCTGAAATTGGTAATAAAGATGAAACATTTGAAGATGTTATAAATAGGTTAATAAGGAGGGCACAAGCAGAAAGATCGGGCGAGATTGTAACAAGTAAATCTTCTGTGATTCAGTATAAAAGAAAAAAAGAGTTTATCGAATTGACAATTGATATAGCTCAAGAAATTGACTTTTTACCAGAAAATGTAGGCATTGAGTATGAATTTAATATTCCTCCGAAAAAAGAGGGGGAGTGGGAATTGGATATAAAAATCTTAAAAGTATATTACAAACAAAAAACATATAATCCAAGCGAATTTTTTGGAGCAGATAATGAACGTAAATTTCTCTCAGATAAGTTTATTGAAACCTATTTCAAAATTCTTTCAGAAATATTCATAAAAGAATTTGGCATAACTAAACTCAAAAATTTCACAGATGCTCAAAGATTAAAAATATTAGATTGGAGAAAAATCTATTATGAGAATAAGTTAAGTGAAGAGTCTTTCATTAATGATGTTGAAGATGTTTTAAGAAATTTTTCTAATAGGCAGCTAAATGTGAAAGTCATAAAACAATTAGAAAATTCTATTGCAGGCCATTAAAATGCTTAACTTTCAATTTCTTCCAATTTATATAAAGAACAAGGAATTTCAAAATGATAGTATTAGAATAGAAATTATCGAAATGCCTTGTCATAATCCAAATGAGGAAGAGTATAGGTTTAGGATGAAGTCAAGACATAAAGAAAATGAAATAGTAATCCATAGAGACGTAGCAATTGAACATCATCAACCAAGGAATGTACATCCTCACGCTTCTGAGCATCTACAGTTTAAACTTTATTCAGAAGGTTTTGGTAAAATAAGAATAAATCTTGATATCAAGAATGATGAGGAATATAAAAAATGTATACTGGGGTTTTTATCTATTCTTAAAGATTTGATAACTTCCTTCGAAAAATACCATAAAGATATTACAAAAGAAATACTAAACTTGGAAATGTTTGAGGGTATTGAAAAACACCGTTCTTTCTTAAAAGGAAAAATATCTGCTTCCCTAGCCCAATCGAGAATAGAAATGGACACAGAAAAAGGAATTAAAGTTGTTAACAAATCCTCTTTAGAAAACCTTAAAACAAATAACGCGTTAATTCCGTTTTTTGAAGGTGTAATTTAAATGCTTCTAAGAATATTTTAAAATAATAGCCCCGCCAGGACTTTCGCCATTTCTTTTGAAAAGAAATGTTTCGAACCTGGGTCATCGGCTGTTTTCGTTACCTCCAAAAGCCGGTATCCTTGACCGCTAGACTACGGGGCTATGGGTAAAAGACATTAAAGCTGATTTATAAAATTATCTTAAAATCACTTAGGCATACAAAAGTTTTTTATATTTGTAAGAAAATGGAAGTGTTATGAAAAAGATTTTTTCTTTATTGGTAATCTTAATGGTTTTTATTATTAGCTGTAATAAAGAAGAGCCTGAAGAGCCGCTTAGTGCACAGGTTATAAAAGAGGTAGAAGTTCAGGAAGAAGCTGAAGATGTAATTGAAGAAGAAGAGGAAACTATAATTACTGTAAAATTGTGCCATGACACAGATAATGGAATGCTTAAGTGGGTTAATGGCTCTGTTTTTGGTTTTTACAATAATGCAGAAAGGTTTGAGTTTAATGATTATTGCCAGGATTCTAATTATTTAGTGGAATTTTATTGTGAGGATGAAAACCCAGAGCAACAAATATTTTTATGCAGAAATGGGTGTGTAGATAATCATTGTCAATAAAGGCTGAATTGAAAACTCTCGCTTCGCTCGGGTTAACATCGGCTTCGGCCTAGCTTCTTCTGCTGATGAGCTGACATCCCCGTAAGGGACTTCCCCCTGTCAGCTTTGATTACATTTTTAGAAAGACCTACGCAAATTGATGCTAACCTTCATTTTCAATTCAGCTAATTTAGAAATAAAGCTTTAATGCTTCTTCTTCCATAAAATGTAATTTTTTTGCTGGGACAATGAGGCAATGCATTCCACCTCTGAAAAGGTATTGAAGCAATTCTTTTGCTTTTCCAACTCTAATTATTTGATCTAAGGAACCTAGTTTAGCGCAGCCAATGCATAAGGTATTGCCAGTAAAGACTTTCTCATTTCTTTTTAGCTCAACCTTTAATAAATATCTTATTGCATCTGTTACAGACAAGCTATCATTTGAATCTGGTTTTAGGTCTAAAAGAAATAAAGTATGCAGATTGTTTTTCTGGTTCAAAGCTAAAACATCATAAGGTGTTTCTATGTTTTGATTTTCGAATGGAATGCTTACAGTTTTACCAAACTTGTATAATTGCAAGCCAGTGACTCCAACTGCTGTAAGTACAGATGCATTGTGTATGATTCTTGTTTTAATTCCTAGTTTTTTTGCTCTTAAATACAAATCCATATGAGTTGTAGCAGAGAACACGTCTCCAACAACCAAGAAAGCAACTTCTTGGTCTTTAGCTTGCTTTAAAATAGTTTTTTCAGCATCCATTTCTACAAGCTTTCTATCTGCTAAAATGATCTTTTTGCCATATAGCTCTTCAAGGTAATTTAGGTTGCAGTTCAGCTTAGAGGTATAGTTTTCAAGGTAAACAAAATCTGCTTTTTTAACTAATTCAAGGCCTTTTAGGCTGATATCTTTTTCGTCATTCAGGCCAATGCCTATGAAGTAAAGGGTCATTTTGGTAAATCAGCTTCAATTTGGTCTTTTAACAAAAATTTTCGAAGTGAAATCATATTGCCTTTTGATATCGAGTTAGTGATAAGCATGGGACAAAAATTTTTATTAGCTTTCTGAAAGTCCTCTAGTCCTTTCATTTCGCGTTTTGACATTTTATCATTAGCTGTTACATTTATAGTTAGCCTGTCCGCAATGAAATCCACTTCTGACTTTAGCTCAGACCAGTAGCTTATTTCATCAAATTGCTCTGATAATTTAATAAGAACCGTATTCTCAAACTTTTGACCGAGATTTTCAGAATATTTTATGCTTGCAACGTGTATTAGGCCGTTATCTAAAACATACAATTTTGGCAATTTCGATGAATCGTGCCTTACTTTTGCTGAATATGAGAAATATGTAACTTCAAATAATAAATAAGCGTCGATCATATACCCTATATAAGTTGAAATAGTGTCTTTTGAAATACCAAAAACTTTAGCCAGCTTATTCAAGCTGACTTTTGAGCCTGCTGTGCTGACTAGGTACCTTGCAAGTCCTATTAATTGTTTGGTGTTCCGTATACCGTACCTATCAACTATGTCTTTATGGATTATGTCTTCAAAATATTGCTGAAGCAAGAATCTTTTTTTGTCTTTGGATATTTCTAATACAATTTCCGGAAAGCCCCCGAATTCTATAAATTCTTCCAGAGACTTGGTCTTGCCGAATTCGAGAAATTCTGCAAATGATAAAGGCGTTATCTTAAATGATAAATTCCTGCCAGTCAGCAGCGCAGAAAATTCTTTAGACAAAAGTGATGCAGAAGATCCCGTAACAATAAACTTTATTTTTTCATTAAGGTCGTACTTTGTCCTAATCCATTTTTCCCAACCTTTTATTTTTTGTATCTCATCTATAAAAAAATATATTTTGTTGTTATTTTTAGAATATTTTTTATACGCGGACAAGACTTCTTCAAATAATTCTATTTTTAGGTTATTAGCAAAGTTGTAGTCTTCGAGATTTAAGTATAGTATTTGCTTTTTGTCTATTTTGTTATTTACCATCTCAAGAATTAACTGCTTTATAATTGTAGATTTGCCAGCTCTTCGGATGCCTTTAAGAGCAATAACTTCTTTACGTTCCAAGTAGGGATAAATTTTTTTTATATATCTCTGCCTTTTTATGCCTGCATCTATTTTTTTCTCCCATGGATTCCAGCTCTTCAAAACTTCAATGATTGTTGCTTCGTCCATTAGCTATAGGTAGTTTTACTCTATTTATAAAGGTTGCGATTATATTAGCTACCTTTAAAAAGAAATTTTGAGGTAATTTTTTTGTCAGTTTGGCATATGCCAATAAGGTAGAGGGTCATAGATTATAGAAATATGCAGGGGTTTATAAATTTATAATTAAATTATTTTACAGTATGGTCAATGCTCATTGGAGCGCCTTTTCTTTTCCACAAGCGTACTTGTGTGTGAGGTAGAAATTCAACTCTACCAGTTTGTGTTAGTGCCAAGTAATCAGTTGTCCCAATAGCATATTTAGCAACATTCGCTAAATATCTCAGAATAAAACCTTCATTTTTATAATCTTTTTCAAGCCATGTTGCAGCTCCTCTTGTTTCACCAATATCAATAAAATAGTCTACAGTAAAAAAATGAAGCACATCATCTCCAATTTTAGGATTCATAGGTATCTATGAAGCAATAACTAATCTTGGTTTGTACTTTTCCAATGCTTCCTCATGATTAAGTCTTTCAACAAGGCTTTCGTCTCTTTCCATTTTTTGTGAATAATCATCAGTCGCAATTATGTCTATGCCAAGTTTTCTTAGATGATAAGATAATTTTCCTTTTCCAGCACATATTTCAATCATTGGTATGTCAGCTAACCTTCTTCTTTGCATTTCCTTTTGAAGTTCGTCTACAAATTCTTGAGTGAGTATAGTATTAATGCCATTCCAACTAAACCAGCCCAAGATTCGCCTTGCTTTTTAGCGGTATCCGCAGATGGTTTATCAAGATAGACAATAGGGCTTATTTCTTTTAGTAGGTCTATTACTTGGCTATAAAAGGGTAAGATACCTATACTTCCAATGTCCTGCCTTAATTTTTCGTAAGTTTTAATCATAATAATCTCTACTTGATAGGTTTTATAAAAGACGAGTCCAGAATTCCTATGTAAAAACTAACAGTTTGTCTTGCATAACCGTTAGTAGTCTGTACAGTCATTTCCTGAGAAGCAAGTGGAACATTACCTACTAACACTTTTGCTAACCATCCTCCGATGTATGCTTTGAATCTAACTTTATCACCTTTTCCAGGATAAGTTCCATCGTGTTTTAAATCCAAGGCTATCCCTAATAAACTTTTGTTGGTTCTCGCGACAAAAAAAGTCCTTCAAGTGACGTTGTTAGGTACTCATCTAAGGTCCCACTATTTACAATTTCCCCTTCGATATTTTCTGTTTTTATTGCTCCAATTGTTTCCAAAACTTTTTCTAGCAAACTCATAAGGTATAAGAATTGGATATACTTTTTAAAATTTTTGTTTGTTTTTCACAATAAAGTGGTAAAATAAGAAAAATAATATCCTAAAAATCAACTATACCACTATACTAAAACATATATTTTATACTTTAGAAATATTTAAATACCTAGTTTGTAGATAGTAATATAAATAAAGAAAACCTAATTTGAGTTTTTTTGGCGAAAAACTCAACTAAACAGGCTTTTTTTGGCGAAAAGGCGTGTTTGTTTGGCGTATTTTCAGTTTAAAAATATTCTTTAGTATTTGAAGCTGTATTAAAAGTCATTTGTTGGCGCAAATAACTTTTTTCTTCAAGATGGAATATACGCAATTCCAATATAAACATTTTGGTACTCTGATGTTTATGTTGGGAAGTATATTTTAAAAAACCACAAAATTAGGGGTGAAAAAATGGAATTTTTGGTGGAAAACGCAATAAAAGCTAGTGAACAAAATAAATTTGAAGGTGTAGAAGTAGGACAAGCAAAAATAAGAGTTATAGGTATAGGAGGAGCTGGCAATAATATGGTAGGCTGGCTATATAATAAAGGTATTAAAGGAGCTGAAATTTTAGCGTGTAACACAGACCAGCAACATTTGAATATGATAAATGCAGACAGGAAATTTTTACTAGGCAAAAGTGTTACTAGGGGTTTAGGATGTGGAGGTTTTCCTGAAAAAGGTGCAGAATCTGCAAAAGAAAGCTTGCAAGAAATAAAAGAATGCTTAAGACAATCTGATATGGTTTTTGTATGCGCAGGCATGGGCGGTGGCACAGGTACAGGTGGTGCTCCAGTAGTTGCTCAAGTGGCCAGAGATACCGGCTCTATTGTTATTGGAACTGTAACTATGCCATTTAAGATTGAAAGAGCAAGGGTAGATAAAGCAGAATTTGGTTTAGAGCAACTAAGAAGTGTTTCTGATACAGTAATTGTAATAGATAATAATAGGTTAGTTAAGATTGCTGGTAATTTGCCCATACAACAGGCATTTGCAGTTGCAAATGAATTAGTAGCTACTATGATAAAAGGAATTGTGGAAACTATTGCAGTACCAAGTTTAGTAAATTTGGATTATGCAGATGTAAAAGCAATTATGAAAAATGGTGGTGTGGCTGCTATTGGTGTAGGAGCGAGCGATACAAACAGCAGAGTAGAGGAAGCTGTAAAAGGAGCTCTTGACAATCCTCTCTTGGACATTAATTACAAAGGTGCAACAGGCGCTTTAATACATGTTATAGGCGGTCCTGATATGACCTTGGACGAGATAAATAGGGTAGGAGAATTAGTTACAGAAAACCTTGACCAGGACGCAAATGTCATCTGGGGAGCTAGAGTTACAGATGATATGAAAGGAAAGCTCACTGTAATGACTATAGTAACAGGAGTAAAGAGTCCCTGGATTTTGGGCAAACCTACAAGCGTGCTTGAACCAAGCCCTGAAGTCCAGCAAATTAGCGAGGAACTTGGCATAGAAATCATAGATGAATGATCACCCTTTAGTCTTTGTGGTGGCACCTGAAAAGGTGTTTAGTTTTTCTATGCCTTCATTTTAAAAACCACCCCCAACGTTTTTGAGTATGAAGGCATTAATCCCTCGCAAGGGGGATTTTTTATTTTTTGAAATAATAAAGACAGAATTTATAGAAGTCTACAGTAATTATTCTTTCTTCAACTTTTTCTCCACATGCTCCTTAATCTTTTTTCCAGTCTTTTTGACTAATTTTTTACCTTCATTCACAATTCTTGCGTTATAAGCAGACCACCATCCTATATGTGTTTTTGGGGCTTCCAAGCGGCCCCACCATTTTTCAAAGAACATCATATGTTCTATTCTGTATTTAGGTGGTGGTTGTGGAGTTTCGTCAGCATAACCTATTACTATAATTCCTTGCACAGATTTTTCTTCCGGTAGATTTAAAATTCTGAAAAGCTCATACTCATCAAAAGCACCAACCCAACATGCTCCTAAGCCAAGGCTGTGGGCTGTAAGCAGCATGTTTTCCATTGCTGCAGCACATCCTTGTATTGTATAAAGTCTTGCTCCTCTTGCACCATAATATCTTTCAGCTTTTTCAGGTTCAGCAACCACAACAATAAATATTGGCGCTATTTCCATCCATTCCTGTTGCATACAGGCTTTTGCAATAGCAATTCTTTTTGCATCACTCTTGACCACAATGAATTTCCAGTTTTGCAGGTTACCTGCAGAAGGAGCATATTTACCTGCTTGCATTATTGTAACAATATTGTCCCATGGAACCTGCTTGTCCTTAAACTTCCTGATACTTCTTCTGCTCCTTATAGCTTCAAAAACATCCATACAGTATATTCTTTAATTAATTATTAATAAATTTATTGTTTTGAGATTAATATTTTTTATTTTATAGATATATTTTTAAAGTTTGCAATATAGTAATTATTCATGCTTTATTCAAAACTTGTTGAGATATATGAGAAATTAGAGTCTACAACTAAAAGGCTTGGAAGTACATATATTATTTCAAAGTTTCTTAAAGATGTAAGTACAGACGACTTAGGAACTACAATATTGCTGTTAGAGGGCAGAGTATTTCCACTATGGGATGAAAGGGAGATTGGAATAGCTTCTAAAACGATGCTTAAAGCAATTAGCGTAGCAACTGGAGAGAGTAAAGAAAGAATAAATTTAGAATGGAAAAAAACTGGTGATCTGGGAACTGTAACATATAATTTAGTCGGAAAGAAAAAGCAAATAACTTTAGGTTCTCACGAGCTTACTGTAAAAAAAGTTCTTAAAAATTTAAAAGAATTGGCTACAATTAAAGGTGAAGGGACTGTTGACAGGAAGATTCAGTTAATAGCGGAGCTTCTAACATCTGCAAAACCAACTGAGGCTAAATATATTGCAAGAACAATTCTTAATGATATGCGCATTGGTGTAGGTGAAGGGAGTATAAGGGACGCTATAGTTTGGGCTTTTTTCGGTGATAAACTAAATATAAAGTACAATAAAGAAGAAAACAATATTGATATTGAAGACAGAGGCAAATATAATGAATATGTCGATGCTGTGCAAAGGGCTTATGATCTTACGAATGACTTCACTCTTGTAGCAGAGGCTGCAAAAAAACATGGAATTAAAGGGCTTGAAGAAGTAGAAATGAAAATAGGAATCCCATTAAAGGTTATGCTTGCATTAAAAGTGGATAACATTGATGAAGGCTTTGAAAGGTGCGGAAAGCCAGCAGACTTTGAGTACAAATATGATGGTATGAGAATGCAAATACATAGAGATAATAACGAAATAAAGGTATTTACAAGAAGATTAGAAGACGTCACTAAGCAGTTTCCTGAAGTTGTAGATTATATAAAAAAATATGTTGATGAAAAAAGGTTTATTATTGACAGTGAAGCAGTCGGTTATAATAAAAAAACTGGAAAATATCTTCCTTTTCAGAATATTTCTCAACGTATAAAAAGAAAATATAGCATTGAAAAGATGTCGGAAGAATTGCCTGTTGAAGTGAATGTTTTTGACATTATTAATCATAAGGGAAAAAGTGTTGTCAATAAGCCTTTTGAGGAAAGGAAAAAAATAATTAATGAGATAATAAAAAATGTGCCGAAAAAAATTAAGGTTGCGAAAAGCATTGTTACAGATAATAAGAAAGAGGTCCAAGATTTTTATAAAGAAGCGATTTATTCAGGAAATGAGGGTTTAATGATTAAAAAGCTTGATGCACCTTACAAGCCTGGAGCTAGAGTTGGCTTTATGGTTAAGTTAAAAGGGACCAAGGAAAATCTTGATCTGGTTGTGGTAAAAGCAGAGTGGGGAGAGGGTAAAAGGTCAAAATGGCTAAGCAGCTACACTCTTGCATGCAAGGATAAAGATAAATTTCTTGAAGTTGGCAAGGTAAGCACTGGGCTTAAGGAAAAAAGAGAAGAAGGATTAAGCTTTGCAGAAATGACAGATTTATTGAAGCCATTAATAAAAAGGGAAGAAGGAAAAGAAGTTACGCTTAAGCCAAAAATAGTAATAGAAGTTGCTTATGAGGAAATACAAAAAAGCCCAACTTACAGCAGCGGATATGCATTAAGATTTCCAAGGGTAGTACAATTGAGACAAGATAGAAGCCCTAATGATATATCTACTTTGAAAATGATAGAGAATTTTTATAATGAGCAAAAAAAATAGGAAGTTGTGAGTATATTTTGTATCAAAACCTTTATATATAATTAAGCAATACAGATTTTGGTATTATGGCAAAAAAAAATAAGAGAGACGAGGAAAAAGACGCAGCTAACTCTGTTGGTAAGAAAACAAGCAATAATTCTGATGCCCTAAAGGAAAAAGCTGCTTTGGAAAAATTGCCTAAAGATGTACAGGAAAAACTAAAATCTATAAAAACAAAACTTGATAAATTTCAAAAAAAGGTCTTAGACAAATTTGACAAATATATTGTAGGAATAGCTTTATTACCACCTCCAAAGCCAGAAGATCAAAATCAAAAGCAGACTGTTGATAAAGATAGCATAAATGTTCTTGTTTTAGTGGACGATTCTGACAGCAGGAAGATGTCCAAGTACGAGTTAAAAGATAAATTGACTTCTATAATGAGCAATATCGCACAGGAAATTGATAAAAATTTTAAGCCTCAGGCTATAATATTATCGGAGCTTTGGCAAAATTGTTATGATGGTAAGTATGAATTACTGCAATTAATAGCTTTGTCAGCGCCGATTTTTGATAGGGGAATGCTGGCTGCAATTAAGATAGCGGAAGTTCATAAAACTATGGTTCTTAAGAAATTTGAAAAGTATATTGTAAGTTATGTTCTTGCTGGAAGCTTAGTACAAGGACGTGCAACGCCTACTTCCGATATTGATGTCTGGATAGTCATTGATGATACAGATGTCAAAAAAATGACAAGAGCAGAATTAAAAGATAAGTTAAGGGCAATCATAATTGGAATTGGCATTGAAGCTGGCGAGCTGACAGGAATAAAAAATAAGCTTAACATCCAGGTTTATATCTTAACAGACTTCTGGGACAGCTTAAGAGAAGCAAATCCAATAATTTTTACTTTGCTTAGGGATGGTGTACCCTTCTATGATAGGGGTATATTTATGGCATGGAAGCAACTGCTTAAGATGGGAAAAATAAAGCCAAGCGCAGAGGCTATTGATATGTTTATGGGTTCTGGCGAACAGATGCTGAAAAGAGTTGAGTTAAAACTTAAGGATATAGGAATGGAAGATATTTATTATGCAATTTTAACTCCTTCCCAGGCTGCTTTAATGCTGCATGGAATCCCGCCACCAGCTCCAAAAGAAACTGCTGCCTTGATGAGGGAGATTTTTGTACAAAAAGAAAAATTGCTTGAAGACAAGTTTGTAAAAATTTTGGAGAAAGTTATAGATACAAGAAAAGCAATAGAGCATGGAGAAAAGAAAGATGTAACTGGAAAAGAAATTGATGAGTTATTAAGCGAGAGCGATAAATACCTCAAAAGGATAAAAAGACTTTTTACGCAGATAGAAAGGATAAAAGAAGAAGAAGACATGATAAAGATTTATGAAACCATAGTTACTATAATCAGGGACGTACTAAAGATGGAGGGTATAGACAAAGTGGAGGATGAAGAGGTTGTGAAGTTATTTGAAGATAAGCTAATAAGCCAGGGAAAAATACCTGCAAAATTCTTGAGGATTTTGAATGAGATAATAAATGCAAAGAAAGATTATGATGATAAGAAACTAACAAAGGTGGAAGTAGAAAAGGTAAAAAAAGGCTCAAACGAGCTTATAAAATTTTTAGTTGAGTATTTACAAAGAAAACGTGGAAGGGAGATAGAAAGGACTAAGATAAGGGTGAAGCATGGCAATAGGTATGGAGAAGTGATTTTGTTAGGGGATACCGCTTTTATAATACATGATATAGACCATGAAGAAAAGGAAATAAGCAAAGCAAAGATAAAAGAAGATGGAAGCCTAGGAACTACACAAAAAAGCTCTTTGGAGGAACTTGAAAAGTCATTGTCAAAAGTTGAAATACCACCAAAAGTTTTCATTAAGGAACCAATATTTGAGGATTTGAAGAGTATTTTTGGCAAGGATGTTGAGATTCTGGTAAATTATTGATATTAGACTTAAGAAATAAAAAAGAGTTATATCGTCTGCCTTCTCCTCAAGAAAGACAATCCCATAAGAATAAAGATAATTGCTAATAGTATTATTACGCTATAAAGGATTATATTGCTGTAGCTTTTTTGCTGTT
>Ga0209541_10012656_pt1 | contig 13024 bp, 9 predicted proteins | sample RifCSPlowO2_01_FD_184027 | JGI IMG/M metagenome (GOLD analysis project Ga0209541, IMG submission 184027) | Groundwater microbial communities from Rifle, Colorado - Rifle CSP2_plank lowO2_0.1 (SPAdes) (version 2) | ecosystem: Environmental > Aquatic > Deep subsurface > Groundwater | place: Rifle...
CAAAAACAAAAAACTGACTATTATTACGCTCGCTCCAGAAACTAATGATTTTTCTCGACAAGGTGTGTCTTATGTTTATGGTGACATCCGAGATTTGCCATTTGAGGATCAGTCATTTGATCATGTAACCTGCCTCTCCACCCTCGAACATATTGGCTTAGATAACCAATCTATCTATACCTCCGACCAGAAATACGCGGAAAATCGTCCGACCGATTATCTCCTAGCGATAAAAGAACTGTATCGGGTTTTAAGGCCAGGCGGAGTGTTACTATTAACTGTGCCTTTTGGGGTATATGATAATATCGGTTTCATGCAGCAGTTCACTCCAGCTATGGTTGACACGGTAGTGAGCGCTTGCCCCTGGCGGCAGTCCGCGGTAACGTATTATAAATACAACAAGGATGGCTGGGATATCAGCACGCGCGAGCAGGCCAGCGGCGCCAAATATTTTAATATTCATGCTACTAAAATTATCGAGGCTGATGGCGTGGCGGCGGCCCGGGCAGTGGCCTGTTTTAAGTTAATAAAATGATTAGTAAGTTCGCGGCAAAATTAAAAAATCTTTGGCTATTCGCGCTATGTTTGGGGTACTGGATATTTCGAGGTTCAGCCAAAACTGCACCCGATGCGGTGAAGAGGGTTTTAATTTTTCGCTCCAAGCCGCATGTTGGGGATATGGTCTATGTGACGCCTCTATTTCGGGCTATTAAGCAAACCCATCCGGACGCGCGGGTAACGCTAGTGGGAGGTGGTCGGGTGGGGGAGGTAGTGGCGGGTAATCCGGATATTGACGAATTAATTCCTTACCAAGGAAATTTCTTTGCCACCTTGCGCCGCCTACGCCGCGAGCGGTTTGACTTTGCTTGTCTGGCTAACCTGGGCTCGATCGAGGGATTGGCCCTGCTCTATCTCTCTGGCGCCAAGTGTGTCTCGGTTTTCACCTGGATGGAAGCGGGACAAGGCACCTGGCTTTACAACCGACTAAAACGCTTGGTCGTGACCAAGCCCTTTCAATCGGGCGTTTACGTGCCACCGCTTTATTTGGCCCTACTCGATCCAATCCAGGCCAACACCGGTGACGCGCACTTTCGCTTATATTATTCGGATAAGGCTAAGAATAGGGTTCTACAACTATTCGCAGAAAATAATATTGACCAGCAAAGAGACTTAATCGTTGGCTTGGCAGTGGGCGGCTCCACCGAAGACCGCTGGTGGCCGGCCGAGCGGTTTGCCGCACTGGGCAGATATCTGCATGAGAAATATAAAGCTAAACTATTTCTGATTGGCGCTGGCAAAGATGAAAGACCAATTACCGATACGGTTTGTCACTTAGGCGACACGCCAGTCGTCAGCTTACTGAACCAGCCGTTGGATGAGTTCAAAGCCTTCATTGCGCATAGTAAATTAATTATCGGCAACGACAGCGGGCCAATGGTAACGGCCGATGCCTTTGATATCCCCAATCTAGTATTAGTCGGTCCAACGGATGAACGGGAGTACCACCGCCCCCCCGGCCCGCTTAACCGGATCGCTAAGGCCGAAGACAAGAAGATAGGTTCGCTTACTGTAGAGTCGGTTATAAAGGAGTTAAATATCATCCTCCCTGCCAGTTCTTTTGCCAAACTAATGGTAGGGAAAAACGACTAGTATGATAAAAGTGAAGAAGATTCCTATGAAGTAATTATAGCAAAGCCTGCTTTCGCTTGCGCTACTCGCAGGCCACTTACTGACCACCTCACGTCACGGCATCATGTATTGGTGAACAAACCAACCTATCAGCAGATAGATAAACGGCCCGAAAAGTTCCGCTGACATCACCTTCGCTAGCGCCAGTTTATTTATTCCCTTTTCCTTCAGCTTCTCCTTTCTTGATTGGCTTTTTTTACTTTAATATAAAAGAGCCGTCTCGTCAATTCTTGACAGAGCAAGGTCATAATGCTACAAATAAAAATAAGGCAAGCAGTTTAACACAATAAGGAGAAGGAGGTTCCATTGAGATCCGATATCTATTGTTTGGTGGTCCAGAACATCTCTCTTTCATGTGACGCGCGGACCACATTATTCCTTAACTAAATTAAAACCCCAGAACTCTATTCTAGGAAGAAAGGAGAAAGAAGTGCCCGACCTGATGACAAAAGAAGAAGGTGAGGAGCTGGGTCGGCTACTCACCAAAGTCTGGGAGGTGAATCAGGGATTTATTCCTGATTCGGCCTATCGACCCTTGCAAAAGATAGTATCCTGGGCGGCGATAGAAGTTCTAATCGTGCGCAACAATGGACGGGAGGCGTTGTTGCGCCACCGTTCAGATCCGCCCTGGAATGGTTGGCATGTTCCCGGTGGCTATGTGCGTCCTGGGGAATCTATCCAGGCGTTCTGTAACCGTTCGGCCAAAGAGGATGCCGGTATATCTGGCGGAGTGTTTAATATCCGCCATATACTGACCACTAAATGGCTCGATCATCCGTTTACCTGGCCGTTCTGTATAATGAATGTGTGCGAGGTAAGGGAACCGATTCAGGAGAGGGAGGATCTGAGGTTTTTCCCGGCTGACGAGTTTCCCCTTGGCCAAATGCTGCATCCCAAACACGTAATGTACTTGGAAATGTATACCAAGTACCTGAAAAACCCCTGGCCGCCCTGTCCGATAGTTGGCGAAGTTCTTTCCACTATGTAACCCTGCGGTTAGCCCCATTGGAGACGGTATCGTTCCAGTGGGGTTAAAAATTTAAAAATGGAGATTTAAAAGAGATGAAAGAACTGCCGTATTTACAAGTAATCATGATTGAAGCTCTTCAACGGGCCTATCGTGTGCATCAAGATTTGGGAGCTACCGGCATGGACGTTGTTCAGAAAAATCAGTTTGGTGAAACTGCCCTACGTGTTGATGTAGAAATAGAGAAAGCAATTATTGCTTTTCTTCAAGCGCGTCAAGTTCCTTTACGACTTATTTCTGAAGAACACGGTACGATAGACATTGTATCGGCTCCCAGGTTTTTGGGAATACTCGATGGCTTAGATGGCTCAAATCGGTATCAAGCGGGAAGGGGCATTGAGAAATATGGAACGATGTTTGGTATCTTCTTAAACTCTGACCCAGTTTATGATGACTATGTCTGCTCGGGGATCATGGAGCATTCTACCTGTTCTCTCTTTATTGCTACCAAGAGTAAGGGAGCCGGGGTGATCGGCCGAGATGGTAGACATACGGTTCTTAAGGTTTCGGGTCACAGAGAGATGAATTCTCATACCCGTGTATATCTCAACCGATATTGGGAAGTGTGCAGAGACCTTTTCGAAACTAAGGTGAGGGGGTCTATCGTATCTGATCCTCGCGCGTATTCAACCTACTTTTCGGATCTAGCCTCTGGCGTTGTAGACTTGGTGATCACTAGTACTGGTAAAAATAATCTGGAAATTGCGATCGGCTACGGTCTAGTGAAAGAAGCGGGAGGAGAGATTTTTGACATTGACTGCTGTCCCCTGGCCGATAAAAAGTATTTTGGCTTTGCACAGGATGTGCATGTTCCCATCTTAGTCTCGGCGAATTTTGACCTGACCAGGGCGGTACTGAATTTAATAAGTTCCGAGTAAGGTCTCTAACTCCGACTGGACATTATTTTTTTAAGCCACCCTCAAAGTGGCTTTCTTTTTTTGTAGGGAATGGTAATATTTAAAAATGAACACGAACAGTAGTATTCTCATTCCGATCTCCCCGGCCGAGCTGATTGATAAGATCTGTATCTTGGAAATCAAGGTGGAGAAGATCACTGATCCAGAGAAAAATAACAATGTTAAAAACGAGCTAGAAAAATTAAAGGTAGTGATGAATCAGCAGATTACATCTTCGCCAGAGCTGGAGACACTAATAGAAAAGTTACGTTCAGTCAGTCGGCGGGGTTGGGAGGCAGAGGACATCAAAAGAACTTGTGAACGAGAAGAGGACTTTGGTCCACGTTTTATCGAGGCCGCACGCACTGCTTATCAAAACAACGACGATCGCGCGGCCATCTGGAAAGAGATCAATTTGCTTTTAAACTCCGATATTATTCAGGAGAAGTCCTACGAGAAGTATTAACCCCCACACTCATGCATGAATGTGGGGGTTAATCCCCCGGCTGATATAGTTTAGCCTGACCGTCTTTCACGATCACCATATCGCCATTTTTAAACCGGCTTTCTTTGGCAATTATCTGGGCGATGGCTTGTCCGATTACTTCTGGGCCCTGGTAAAGCTTGGCGTCACCGGCGATTTTTTGGCGCATCGGTGTGTTGGTGCGGCCGGGGGCAATGGTGATGCAGCTTAGACCGGATTTGGCTTCGGTAAACTGCCGGGCGACCTGCTGGGAATAAAAATTTAAGGCGGCTTTAGAGGCGGCATAAACCGGCGAGGCCGGACTGCCCCAGATCCCGGCGATGGAGGAGATATTAATGATCCCGCCATGGCGGTTTAAAAACGGCGTCAATAAACGGGTTAAGTAGATCGGGGCCAAAGAGTTGACTGTAAACATAGCGGAAAAATCTTTTAGCTTTTTTTCGTGTTCAATGGCTCCAGCACAGTTTATTAGCCAATCAATAGTTTTGAATTTTTGTTTTAATTTTTTTACGAAAGACTCGATCTCAGCCAGCTTTTCCAGGTTAACTTTATAAGCGGTACAATCACCACCGGCCAAGGCGATGAGCTTGGTGGCGGTCTGGTCTAAATGCTTCTGGCTTTTGCTTACAATAATTACGTCTGCTCCGGCCTGGGCCAAGATTAAAGCCGTGGCTTGACCAATGCCACTGCCTGCTCCGGTAATAACAACTTTTTTTCCTTTGAGCTGTTTATCCATAGCTAGGCTTCTATAACCTCAAACTTAGGGCAGGGGACGATAAACTTTCCACCGGCCTGCAGATATGCGGTTTCACGCTGGCGAAATTCATTAATAAAATGCCAGGGCAAAACCAGAAGGTAATCAGGCTTAGCTTGGCGCATCTCCTCCTCCGAATGGATCGGAATATTAGTACCGGCCGTGCGTAGGCCGAATTTGGCTGGCGAGCGCTCGGCAATGCCCTCAATTAAATTATTATCCAGCCCAAACCATTGCAATAAGGTGTTGCCCTTAGTGGAAGCGCCATAGCCCCAGATTTTTTTACCCTTGGCTTTCTCCTGTTTAATGAAGTTCACGGTTTGGGCGCGCAGGTCGAGAATCTTTTTGTGGAAGGCTTGATAAGTCTTAGGATCATTCAACTGGAGGGCTTTTTCATGGTTTAGAACTGAAGCTACTCGGTAATTAGCCACGTCGCGATAGGGAGCAGTGGCAAAAGTTACTGGATTAGCCTTTTGTTTACGGATATAGATGCGGAAACTGCCGCCATTGGTGTCGTTAAGTTGGCAGTCAACAATTTTAAGCTGGTGCTGGTCCAGTAGATATTTAAGTGAGGATAAGCTGAAGTAAGTGACATGCTCATGGCAGATATTATCAAAAGCGGACTGCTCTAGCATTAGCGGCAAATAGCTCATCTGAATAACCCAAAGGCCATTGTCATCTAAAATTTCGTCGACATCGCGTACAAAGGCGTGCAGGTTATCCAAGTCGTAAAACATTGCGATTGAGGTGACGGCCTTGGCTTTGCGATCGCCATAAGTGGTACGCTGATAGGCCGCGGCGGAAAAATAATCTTTGATCACTAAGTCCGCATGTGCTTCCGCCTCGCGAATATTTTGGGCCGGCTCAAAACCCACCCGGACAATATCGGTCGGAATATTTTTCAGCAAAGTACCATCGTTACAGCCAATATCTATCCAAACGTCCCCTTTTTTCAAAGGTGTTAGTTGTTGCACGGAGGCGGCAATATCAGCCAACTCTTTGGTCATGGTGGCGTTGGTGCCGGATTTATACCAGTATTGGGAGTACATTAGATCAGGTGGGGTGGTATGTGCTAGTTGCACTAGGCCAGATTGCGGCGCGAGACAAAGTTTTAGCTCTTCTTTATGCAAGGGGCCGTTATGGTTGGACGGTATGAAATTAGATAAGTGAATCTCTCCCAGCGAAAAAAGCGGCGTTAACTTCTCTCCCGAAACACGGCAGGCGGTATGCTCTTTGACCTGATCGATCCGATCCTGGACCAGAACTTTGGCCAAGTTCGCTGGTTTTAGATCGGTTTGGAATAAGCGGTAACCGTTTTCGGCGATCCTGGCCAAAACCGCTGGATTATTTTGGGCGAGACGAATCTTGTCAGCCAAATCTTGAGCATTGGCCGGAGCGCTGGCTAGGCAGGTCTCATCCTCTTTTAATAGTTCTAGCACGCCGGTGGTGCGCGCGGTAAGATAGGGCAACCCCATGGCCAAACTCTCAAAAGCCTTATGCGGGACGGTGCGCTCTAATCTTTCATGCGTGGAAAGCTGGCCCAGGCTGATATGCGATTCCAACATCAAGCGTCTAAGCGTATTATTATCGGGGCGGTCCTTTATCCACTCCACATTATCAAGTCGGTTCTGATCAATCATGGCCTCAACTTTCCTCGCCAGCATGCCATTGCCAATGATCCGGAATTTTATGGGATCATTTTTTAATAGCTTAGCAGCCTCCAGTACGTACTCAATACCGGATTCAGGCGTAAAACCTCCCCGGAATAGAACTGTAAAGTTTGGTAGTTTTCGCACATTCTGGTCTTTGAAAAAAATCTGATCATCGGCGCCGGTCCAAGCGCGGACCAATTTCTTTTCTGAAACAAAAAACATCTTCTGGATGTATCTTCTCTGCTGATGGCTTTCGGCCAAGATTAGGTCGGCGGAATGAAAGGCTAACCAATCTACTAGCCAACAGTAGAGGGCCCTAAGCGAAAACCATTTATTATTTCTCCGCGAGACAATAATCCCTTCGTAGAGTGAACCGGTGGCGTTAAAAACTATCCGCTTTCGACTGATTAATTTAATAAAGGGGACGAGGATATGGGCTGAGTAGCCAACCAAAACCAGATCGTAATCATTTTTTAGGGTGCGGTGGTGGCAGTATATTTTCCAAAACTTGGCTAGGGCTGGCGAGCTATCTGAATATTCAATAACCTCAACGCCGTTTTCCCTTAGACCGCGCAGATAAACCATGTCCCGAGACAGTGGAGTTTTAGTGATGTTTACATAATAAATCTTCATCTTCCGATTTTAGGTTAATTTGAGCTTTTGACAAGAGCTAATAATTTATGCGCGACTACTAGAGTTTCGCATGAACCAGGCGATAGTTTTTTTTAAGCCAGCCTCTAGGTTATTGTGTGCTTGGAAGGCAAACTCTTTTTTTGCCCTGGAAACATCTAGGCGCCGCCGTGGCTGGCCATTTGGCTGTTTGCTATCCCAGATGATCTCGCCTCGGTAATCCATTAATTTACAAATTAAAGGTACTAGCTTTTTGATGGTGATCTCCTGACCAGAGCCAATATTAACCGGCTCTGGTTTATTATACCTTTCAGTGGCTAGCACAATCCCTCGAGCGGCATCATCGACATATAAAAATTCACGCGAAGCTTGGCCAGTGCCCCAAACTTCGATCTTCGATAATCGTTTGGTTTTAGCAATGTGCACCTTATTAATCAGAGCTGGAATAACGTGGGAAGTGGTCAGGTCGAAATTGTCACCAGGGCCGTAAAGATTTACCGGTAGAAGATAGATGGCGTTAAAATTGTATTGTTCACGATAGGCCTGGGCCTGTACCAAAAGCATCTTTTTAGCTAAGCCATAAGGGGCGTTAGTTTCCTCTGGGTAGCCAATCCACAGATCTTTTTCTTTAAAAGGCACGGGAGTGAATTTCGGATAAGCGCAGACTGTGCCTACGGCTACGAACTTTTTTACTTTATTTTGGCGTGCGGCCTCCATTAGCTGAGTTCCCATAATTAAATTATCATAAAAAAGCTCTCCTGGCTTGGCTCGATTTAAGCCGATGCCGCCAGCCCTAGCAGCCAAATGAATAATGATGTCTTGATTAAGTGTTAGCTTTTGACAATTTTTCCATTGACGCAAATCATATTCGCGTGAGCGAGGAACTATTAGATCTTTTTGGATGGCACCGCGGGCGATTAATTGTGCGACGACAGCCTTACCAAGAAAGCCCGCCCCACCCGTGACTAGGATTTTTTTGTTACGTAAAGCTTTTACCATTGCTAAGTTCTTTAATATCAGCCTCCACCATAATCTTTACTAGTTCTTTAAATTTTATATTCGGCTTCCAACCTAGTATTTTTTTGGCTTTGGCCGGATTGGCCATCAGCTGGTCTACCTCGGTCGGGCGATCATAGCGTTTGTCATATGTAACATAGGATTGCCAATTTTTTATACCGGCCTGCATAAAAGCAGTGACTAAAAACTCCTTTACACTATGCATCTTCCCAGTGCCAATGACGAAATCATTGGGTTTTGGCTGCTGCAACATTAGCCAGGCTGCCTCCATATATTCTGGGGCGTAGCCCCAATCTCGCCTAGCATCTAAATTACCTAAGTAAATCTTTTTATCTAGTCCAGCCAAAATGCGTGCGATACCACGCGTGATCTTCCGCGTAACAAAAGTTTCTCCGCGCCGCGGACTTTCGTGATTGAATAAAATTCCATTAACAGCGAATAGGCCATATGCCTCGCGATAATTAATAGTAGTGTGATAGGCCATTACTTTAGCTATGCCGTAGGGACTACGAGGATGAAATGGGGTAGTTTCACTCTGTGGCGGTGGGGCTGATCCAAACATTTCCGAACTAGAGGCTTGATAGTATTTTATTTTCTTACCGGTTTCCTCTTGAAAGTCTTTAATTGCTTCCAAAATACGCAAAGCCCCTATTCCAGTAATATTCATAGTATATTCTGGTATGTCAAAAGAAACCCGCACATGTGACTGGGCGCCTAGGTTATAAATCTCATCTGGTCTAATCTGGTAAATTAGTTTGCGAATGGTGTTGGCGTCAGCTAGGTCGCCGTAATGTAAAAATAAATTTACCCCATTCACATGCGGGTCGGTATAAAGATGATCAATACGACTGGTGTTGAATGTAGAGGAGCGGCGAATGATACCATGCACTTGGTAACTTTTGGCTAGTAACAACTCGGTCAAATAAGAGCCATCCTGGCCAGTAATGCCAGTTAGCAAAGCTACTCGCGCTTTGTTTTTTTTCATTAATCAGTATTAACAAAGTTAGGCTGATTTAGCAATTAGTGTCAGCAATTAAACGTTGTAGATCGCCTAGTTTATGTTACCTTATTAGCATGTTTGAACGTCTAACCGATAAAGTTGCCTATCTCCGCCAACATTATTTTGTAAAAAATGCGGCGGTGCTGCAGTCGGGTACGGTGCTGGGCAATCTCCTACAGGCAGTGGTAGGAATTTTTTTGGCGCGCCTATTGCAGCCAGAACTTTATGGTATCTATGTCTTGGCCTTTAGTTTGGCGGGACTAATTAGCGTCGTTTTCGGCATTGGCGTGCAGGAGGCGGTCTTGGCGGTGTTAGGTAAGGCTTATCAGGAAAATGACCGGGTCACCGCTAAAGATTTTCTCACCTTTATGTTAAAGATTGCAGTGGTGGATTTTATTTTAGTGCTAGCTAGTTTACCGGCCTTGCTCTGGATCGCGCAACGCATGTATGACAGTCGAGCCATCGGCCTCTATGCTTGGGTAGTGGTCCTGGCCGCTGTTATCTCCACGGCCTTTCTATCTTTGGTTAGTGTGGCGCTACAGGTCACTCGGCAAATTCGCACCCTGACTTTTTTAACTGTCGGGGATCAGATCTTGCGCTTAGTTTTATCGGTGGCTTTAGTGCTGGGCGGTTTAAAAGTGGCGGGTGCCGCTCTCGGGCATTTCTGGGGAGCGGTGATTGTGGCGATTATCTCTTTGGGTATTTGGCGGCGCATCAGTCGGCAAGATAGTTTCTTTCCCTCCATCTGGAAGTTGTTGGCACATTGGCGCAAAGTTAGCGTTCGTCGTTTATGGTGGGGTTATAGTTTTTGGGTGAACTTTGATCGGGGTATTGGTAACCTCTATCAAATTTTGCCGGTGTTTATGTTGGGTATTTTTATGCCACCTAGCGAGGTAACGTTTTTTAAGTTAGCTTTTGGTTATCTAAATTTAGCCCTAAGTTTATTAGCGCCGATCTCGGTTTTACTTAATTCTGAATTTCCCCACACTCTAGCCGAGGACCCAACTAAAATTCGTAGTCGCTTTGTTAAGGTTTCTGGTTACGCTACTCTACTGTCGTTGGTTATTACTATTGGCGCGGTACTGTTTTCTCCCATCATGTTTAAAATCCTGTATGGCGAGGCCTTTGCTCCTAGCATCTGGTATACCTATGGCTTGGCGGTCTATGCCGGTTTAATGGGCATTGGCGTGGGCCTAGGGCCGCTGTGGCGCGCGCTACGGCGCATCCGCACCTCAATTGTTATTAACATTGCCACCTTGGCAATTGGCATCCCGACCGGCTACTGGCTGATTAAATATTGGCACGGCTGGGGCGCGGTCGTCATGGTTACTATTTGGTACACCGTCTCGCATTTCGCCTCCTTCCTTTATCTGTTAGGGCTAACTAGTACTACTTCTAACAAAGCCAAAGAGCTTGTAAATTAATTCTGTGCCGACTCCCTATCTCTCCTAAGGACACTCGGCTTGGCTGCTAGCACGGTGTCGTCAAGATAGGACCCAGCACCATTTTGGTTTTGGAAAATGGTGCTGGGAAGATATCTTGTACGAATAGCAGCCAAGACGCGTGAGTGAGATTGCTCGCTGGGCAATCGAACGGTCCGAGGAGGGATAAGGGAGGAGGCCAAGTAACATTGCCAACAGCTTAATTTCATATTATCCTAAAAAAATGCCCTCTCATCCCGCCATCGAATCACGTCTAGCCACCTGGCTGCGTTACGGTATTTATCTGACGGCGCTTCTGCCGCTGATTATTTTTAAAGATTTTCTATCGCCCTTCCATTTTGGCAAGGTAATACTTTTCCGTGCCTGGATGGAGATTTTGCTAGTTGGCTACGTGGCTCTGATTATGACCGATCGCTGTTGGTTGCCGCGCCGTGATACTATTTTTGGGGCTTTAACCATCTTTACCGCGGTATTTGGTTTGGCCACCCTCACCAGCGCTAATGTGTACCAAAGTTTGATGGGAACTTTAGAGCGCATGGGCGGGTGGTTTAGCTTTTTGCATTTTTGGCTGTGGTATGTGATTGCCACCGCCGTGCTGACCAAACGCGAGCACTGGGTACGGTTAATTAGTTTATCCGTAATTGTTAGCTTCCTCTCCACGCTATATGGTTGGGGACAAAAGATTCCGGTTTGTGATCAAGGCGAAACTGGTTGGTGCAAGCTAAGTAGCTGGTTTGTGGGTGGTGGTAGCCGTGCCCGTATCTTTGGCACCATTGGCAACACCGCGTTATTTGCTGGGTATGAGTTAGTTAATATCTTTTTTGCGGTTTATCTGGCGGTACGCCAAGGCACCCGGGCTGGCTGGCGGTGGTTTTATTTTTTGGTGGCGGCAGTCAGCAGTGTGGCGGTTTTCTCTACGGCAGTACGGGGCTCACTGATTGCTTGGGTGGTGGGCATGGCTTTGTTGGCTTGGTTGTATATTCGGCAGCGTGGTTTTGCCAAACTGGCCAAATGGTTGGTGGTAGTTTTAGTAGTCCTGATCGTGGCGGAGGGACTTTTGGTATTGAGCAGTGATTCGGCCTGGGTACAGGGTAGTAGCTATTTAAATCGTCTGTCTGATATCTCCCCACAAACTCGCACGGTTAAGACCCGTTTGTGGGCCTGGCAGGCGGGAATCGATGGCTGGAATGATAGTGCGCGTACTATGCTCTTGGGTTATGGTCCAGAAAATTTTAACCTCCCTTTTTCTAAGCACTTCAATCCCCAGTTTTATCAAGGCACCGGTTCGGAAACTTTATTTGATCGTGCGCATAATATGTTTGTCGAGGTTCTGGTAACGATGGGGTTGGTGGGCTTTTTGGCTTATCTGTTTATCTTTGCTGTGCTCATAAAAGTTTTATGGAAAATTTATCACCAGTCGGAAAGAGCGGAAGATTCTGTTGGCGCGGCGGTTCTGTTAGCTGGTCTGATGGCTTATCTTATTCATAATCTTTTCATTTTTGATACTAGTGCGAATTTCATCGCCTTTTTCGCGCTGGCGGGACTAACTGGTTTTCTTGCTAAACCGGATCCAGCGATAGTCGTGGCCAAACCAGCTGTGCGGCGTTCGTCATTGGGCGCGGTTTTGGTGGTGACAGTGCTGATAATCGGAGCGATCTTTTCTATTTTTAAAACCATCATCCAGCCAACCCGGGCTAATTATGCTACCACGCGGGCAGTAGTAGCGAGCTGGGAAGGTGATCATGCTAAGGCCTTAGCTAAGTTTAGGGAAGCTTTAAGTTATAAAACCTTCGGTTCTTATGAAATTCGTCATCGTTTCTCTCAGTATGTCTTTGAGAACTTTAATACCTATGCAGGACAAGCACGGCTGGATATCTTCCTTTATTTAATTGAAGAGCTAAAGAAGAACATTCCATCTCAAGACAATGATTACTTGCCGTATCTATACACTAGCCGGGCCTACATTATCTTAGGGAAGGACGATCCTAAGTCCGAGTACAATGATCTAGCCTTGGAAAATAGTCGAAAAGCTTCGCAAATCTCACCTACCTTTGTTCGTACTTATTACGAGATAGGGCAGGCTTATATCAATAAACGAGATTATATCAAAGCAGAGGAGAGTTTCCGGAAGGCTTTGGACTTAAATCCTAAAGTAGGATTGTCCTGGTGGTATTTAGCCGTAGCCCAGCTAGATAATAATCATATCGCGGAGGGCATTAATTCAGTAGAGCAGGCGATTACTAATGGTTATGTCTATTTTAAGGAGGCGGATTTAGCTCGCTTAGCTGGGATTTACGGCAATCAAACGTCTCCCAATTATGAGAGGCTGGCCTGGCTTTACGAACATTTAATTGTCTTACAGCCAAAGCAGGCAGGCGACGTGCAAACAGCGCAAAAAATTGCCAGCTATTACGCCCGACTGGCTACTAGCTA
>Ga0209541_10012658_pt1 | contig 13022 bp, 15 predicted proteins | sample RifCSPlowO2_01_FD_184027 | JGI IMG/M metagenome (GOLD analysis project Ga0209541, IMG submission 184027) | Groundwater microbial communities from Rifle, Colorado - Rifle CSP2_plank lowO2_0.1 (SPAdes) (version 2) | ecosystem: Environmental > Aquatic > Deep subsurface > Groundwater | place...
AGTTCCCAGGCAAGACTTATCTTTGTTAATTGGTTCACTTCCATATTCTACTGGAAGTGTCGGATTTGTACGGAGAATATTGCGACCTCTTGACAGTTGGAGCTCCAGTGTGTATTATCAATGTGTATATGCATTACAAACGTCTTAATATAACTTTTCCAAGTGACCTAGCAAATCAATTGAGGAAGGAAATTCCGGCACGTACCAGGAGCCAGTATATTGCCAATGCAGTTAAAGAAAAGCTTTACAAAGAAAAGAATTTAAAAAAAGAGCTTATAAAAAGCTATAAAGCCAACGCCAAGCTATATGAAGAAATTAACAAAGAGTGGGAAACAGTTGATCTTGAATCATGGCCAGAATAAAACGAGGGCAAGTTTGGGTTGCAAATTTAGACCCAGGTTTTGAAAGTGAAATAAGAAAGAAAAGGCCTGTGTTAATTATCTCCAACGATACGATCAACGCCTACTGGCCCAAAGTTATAGCAGTTCCCATCACAACTAAGGTTTTCTATCCTGGAGTTGAAAAAGTAAGTATCGGGAAAGAAGCTGGAGTTAAAGTAGATTCCGAGCTTCTCGCTACTGAAATTAGATCCATAGATAAAAAAAGGCTTGTTAAGAAAGCCGGAAAGATAACAAAAGAGAAATTATTTGAAGTAGAAGCCGCTCTGCGAGCAGTGTTGGGAATTGAAGAAATTAATTGACTTTACTTTCTAAAACTGTTAAGATAGGCGAACAAAACTTCTCAAAAAGGCAACGTTGCCATAATCCTTCTTTTTGCAATACTTTTGGTTGGAGTTGCCGCCGGAGCTTACTACTATGGTAAAGGCGCACTGAATTTACCCACAAAACAACAAGCTTCGTCTGAGATCCAAGTTGTTGCAACACCAACTCCAAATACAAGCAATCTTATCTTGGAAAAACTAGCATTCAACATCCCCTTGGACTGGTGGTCAAAATCTTATGATGATGCAAGCAGTGGGAAATGGGCAAATATTAACCCTCAACCTTTGCCAGTGCCAGGAGATGCTATTCCGGCCTTCACTTTATACTATCGACCAAACAAAACTATCGAAGAACAAAAAACTGAGCTCATCGATAATTGGGGTCTAACAGATAGGAAAGAAGAAACAAAAAATGTAAATGGCTCAACAGTTTACATACTTAAAGGAGTGTCCAAGCCCGGATTTTTAGAATCAAAAAATATGGCAATCGTCTTAGTTCAAAAAGACCAAAACATTTATTACCTATTTGATACAGGGACATTGACGAACCACGAAGTCTACTTCGACCAAATCCTTTCCACATTCAAATTCACCAACTAGATTACTTTCTGCTACAATAGCCTCACAGTATGACTTCTTCTGAGATCAGACAAAAGTACTTGAAGTTTTTTGAAGAGCGGGGGCACAAAAGAATTAAACCCGCACCTTTGGTTTTAGAAAACGACCCTACAACCCTTTTTACTTCTTCCGGCATGCAGCCACTAGTGCCATACCTCAAAGGTTTACGCACCCACCCCCGAGGTGCCAGGCTAGTTGATGCGCAACCATCATTTCGTGCGGAAGACATTGAAGAAGTTGGAGATAACCGGCACACGACTTTTTTTGAGATGCTTGGCAACTGGTCTTTAGGAGATTACTTTAAAAAAGAACAGCTCGCGTGGCTCTGGGAATTCCTCACAAAGGAGTTAGAACTGCCAAAAAATAAGCTTCATGTTTCGGTTTTTGAGGGGAATGCAACCGTTGGGAAAGACGAAGAGTCTTACAGCATTTGGAAAGACCTGGGGATGGAAGAGGATCATATCCATTGGTATGACTCTAGGAAGAATTGGTGGAGCCGCTCTGGCCCTCCGGAAACGATGGTAGTTGGGGATATAGGCGGTCCGGATTCGGAAGTTTTTTACGACTTTGGGGAAGAATCAAGTATGCACAAGACCTCTGTGTACAAGGATGAACCCTGTCATCCAAATTGCGACTGTGGAAGATTTTTAGAGATTGGCAACTCTGTGTTTATCCAATATAAGAAAATGGAAGACGGAACCTTAGAAGAGCTTCCTCAAAAAAGTGTTGATTTTGGTGGAGGTCTGGAGCGCTTAACAGCAGTCTCACAAAATCAACCTGACATTTTCAAAATCGACCTGCTTTGGCCAATTATCGGGACCGTTTGTTCCCAATTGGGCGCAAAAGGAGAAATAAAATATAGTAAAGATCAGGAGACAGATAAGGCATTAAGAGTTATTGCAGACCACATGCGGGCGGCGGTGTTTCTTATAAAAGACAATGTCACTCCTTCAAATAAAATGCAGGGCTATCTATTGCGGAGGCTCATACGCAGAGCTGCTGTCAAATTTACTTCCCTAGGCGGGCAGTTGGGCACTCTAAACATTGCGGCTGTTGCTGTAATTAATGCATACGAAGATACTGATTTTCTTCGGGGATTTGAAGAAAAAGTGCAAAGTGTTCTTTATGATGAACTGGAAAGGTTCAGACTAACACTTGATAAGGGGCTTAAGGAAATTGCAAAAAGAGATTATATGGACGGTAAAGCAGCCTTTGATCTTTACCAGTCTTACGGGTTCCCTCTTGAATTGACCGAGGAACTCTTGCTTCAAAAAGGGCAACAAGTCGATAAAAATGAATTCTATTCTGAGTTTGAGAAGCACAAAGAGCTGTCCAGAACTGCGTCAGCGGGGATGTTTAAAGGAGGGCTCTCCTCAATAGGTGAGACGGAAACCAAATACCATACAGCAACACATTTATTACATGCAGCTTTGCGAAAAATTTTGGGCGAGCATGTTGTTCAGCATGGCTCAAATATTACGGCCGAAAGGTTGCGTTTTGATTTTGCTCATAACGAAAAAGTTATCCCTGAGCAGTTAAAAGAAGTTGAAGAATTGGTAAATCAAAAAATTGAGGAAGATTTGCCGGTAAGTTTTGAAGAAATGGGAAGAGAGGAAGCAGAGAAAACTGGAGCAATTCATGCTTTTGGGGAGAAATATGGGCAAAGAGTAAAGGTATATACGATAGGTCCCACTTCGCACGAGGCTTCGCGTGGCGCTCCCTTCAGTCGCGAGTTTTGCGGCGGGCCCCATGTGACAAATACAGGCGAGATTGGCCGTGTTACAATTACAGAAGAAGAGAGTGCTGGTAGTGGAGTCAGGCGTATTTACGCCAAGAGTGTAAATTAAAAATTTCCCCACCATGGATCTGCCAATATTTAAAAAACAGGAAGAAAGGCCGGAGCACTTCTGGACGTTGGTTATTGGCCGCAATTGGGTGGACTCTGGTATTTGGCAAGTAACAAATCAAAAAACTAAAGTTGTTGCCAGAGGCGGCACAGCTGTCTATCAGGAGGGTGACATAAGCTCAGTTGTTGAAGCGGCAGACGGCTCTTTGTCAAACGCCGCGACGACTCTCGCCGAAGACGCAGTCGAGCCTTCAAAAGTAGTTTTTGGTTTATCCCCCATCTTTTTAGACAATGGCGAAATCAGAAAAGAGTATATGGAAGTCTTGAAAAAACTCTCCAAGGAATTAGAGCTAAATCCTGCGGGGTTTGTAGTAATTCCAGAGGCGATTATCCATTTATTAAAATCCCAGGAAGGGTTAACCAACGCAATATTGGTTGGAATTACGGAGGAAAACCTTGAGATAAGTCTTGTGCAAAGCGGGAAAAATATTGGTACGGTTGAGGTTGGCCGAAGTATGTCGGTAGGCTCGGATATTGCGGAGGGTTTGGCCCGAATGCCTCAAGGCGTTCCCTATCCCACCAGAATCCTGCTTTATGATCACAAAGCAGCTGATTTGGAAGAAGCGCAGCAATCACTTTTGAATGTAGATTGGGAAAAGCAGGGGATAACTTTTCTCCATACTCCCAGGGTAGATATCTTGGAAGACGGGGCAATCGTTTCAGCAGTATCTTTAGCGGGAGGTGCCGAGGTTGCTGGGGCAACTTCTTTAGAAGGAGGTTTGGCGGTAAGTAGTCGGCCGGCAAAAATCGCGCCAACCTTTGCTGAGGAATTAAGTTCTGAAGAGGTTAAAGAAATTTTAGAAGAAAAAGAAGAAAATTTCCCTGCCGTAGAACATGCTAACGTCACAACAGTCCGCCCAGAGGAGTTAGGATTCTCGGAAGGAAACCAACCCCCTGCCAGGTCGATGCAAACCGCTTATATGCCCCCTCCACCTCCTCAACCTCTACCTCTACCTACCTCCTTTTCGGCACGCTCAAAGTTTGGTTCCGGCAGAAAGCTACCCACATTCCGTTTGCCCCGTTTAACATTCGGTGGGGTGGGGCCAATTATTGGGGTGATTTTGGGATTAGCACTTTTGGTTTTAATAGGTTTTGCTTACTGGTATTTGCCTTCTGCAAAGGTTTCGGTTTATGTTTCCCCAAAAAGTTTTAACCAAAACTTATCTTTTTCTGTTGATCCCGGTGGCGGAAGTTTGGATGTTCCCGGCAAAAAAACTCCAGGCAGATATGTAGAAATTGAAAAAACCGTCAACCGCGAAAAGGGCACAACGGGCAGTGTTGAAGTTGGAGACAAAGCAACAGGCCAAATAACTATCAGTACAGTAGGTCCCGCGGTGATTATTACCAAAGGGACTGTTTTGTCAGCCGGCACTCTCAAATTTACTTTGGATAAAGATATAAAAGTTGCCTCAGGAAGCGGACCGAGTGACCCAGGTCGCAATGTCGAGCCGGCCTCTGTTACTGCTGCGAGTATTGGAACAGATTATAATGTTGCAGCCAGCACAATATTCAAAATTGGGAAATCACAAACGACGGATGCTAAAAACGAGAAGGCCTTCTCAGGCGGCACAAGCCGCGAAGTGTCTGCGGTATCGGTAAACGATTTGCAGGATTTATTAACTCAAGCACAAACTGAGCTTAAATCTCAAGCTAAAGAAGCTATCGCAAGTCAAGTTTCTTCAGATGAGATTGTAATTACAGATGGAACTGACGCGGCAATACCCAAAAAGGATTATTCGGCTAAAATCGGAGAAGAGGCAAAAACAGTAAGTTTGGATTTAACCGGAAAACTTAAATATATAGTTATTAACCGTTCAGACTTGGTGAAGTTGGTTGAAGCCCAAGGTCAAATTCCCGAAGGATTTGCACTTTCTCCTGATAAGCTGACAATTGACGCCAAATCTGGTTCCACAGCTGGTATTTACGAGGCAAATGCGCAAACAACACTTCTTCCTAAAGTCGATCCGCAGAAGTTAATTGGTAAGATTGCTGGCAAATCGGCACAAAAAGCACATGACGTATTAAGTGCAACTCCGGGTTTTGTCAAAGCTGAGGTTTTCACCAAATATAAATTCCCCCTGATTGGGACGCTTCCGCATATAAAGCGTAAAATAAGCATCGAGGTAGTTGCAGAGCAGTGATTTTTGGCTATGAAGCGTTCAACCTTGAAGTTCGTTTCTTTCATTTTTATATCTGTTGGGACTTTTCTGGCAATTTCGGCTATTTTGCCAATCGTTAAATACGAACTTTTGGCCAATAGCGACGTTTCCCAGGGAAATTTTATTACCCCGCTATATTCCTCAGCGGTTTTACCGCCTCCGGATGATCCGCAATTGACCCGTCCGTCTAATTGGTTTCGCGGAAATCCCAATTTGCCCCAAGTTGAATACAAAGTTAAATACTACAAACTTTCTGTCCCCAAGTTGAAGATAGAAGATGCTGTTGTGGAAATAGCCGGGGAAGATTTGGGTAAAAGTTTGGTGCACTATAAAGGGACCGCAATTCCCGGCCGGCCTGGAAACGCGATTATTTTTGGTCATTCGACTCTGCCACAGTTATATAACCCCAAAAACTACATGACGATTTTTTCCTACCTTCCGAGTCTAAAGAAAGGGGATGAGATTATTGTCGACTATGATGGAATTACCTATACTTTTCAGGTATCAGAAATGATTGAGGTAAAGCCTGAAGATATCCAGATTTTGGAACAGAGATATGATTCATCATATTTAAGCCTGGTGACTTGTGTGCCTCCGGGCACAACCTTAAGAAGACTTGTAGTTCGCGCCAAATTAGTGCCGTTTAAAGGATAGTTATGATTTTAGGAATTGATCATGGAAGAGCAAAATTGGGGCTTGCTCGTGCCGATGGACCGTTGGCTGAACCTTATATGGTTGTAAGGGTAAAATCGACAGAAGATGCGCTCAAAAAGGTGGCAAAAATAGTAAAAGCAGAACAGATAGCTTGGGTAATAGTGGGAGTTTCGGAGGGTGTGATGGGGAGAGAACAAGAGGAGTTTGCAACCGGATTACGTGAGATTTTGGATGTGCCAGTTGAAACCTGGGACGAAACCTTAAGCACCCAAGATGCGCAAGCTTATGCGATAAATATGGGGATAGGCAGAAGGAGAAGGCAAGAAAGAGAAGATGCGTATGCTGCTGCAATCATGCTACAATCATATCTAGACAAAGGAACTGAAAAACTATGACTCAGCAAAAACCGCGACCAGTACCAGGTGTATTTAAAAATGTTATGGTTCCTATCCAATTGTGGCTTTTAGGGCAAGGCAGGTGTGTAGGTTGTGGACGGGATTTGGGTAGTGGAAAGTCAACGCCCATAAAAGGAGTTGGCCAAAAGATAGTTTGTGAGTGTGGCCGCGTTTTTATTAAGGAGGCCAAAACCAATCAATATCGCCGCGCTCTTCTTAGCGAAGTTTAAGCAAATGGATGCGAATCTCACCTCTTGCCAATGTCTAAAGCCGCAGTTGTAACAATTTCCTTGCTCGTTATTGCCGCACTCGCATTTTTATGGTGGAGCAATGTCTCCGGCCCAGCAAATTCCCAGGATAAAAGCACGCATGACTTTTTGGTTATCCGCGGACAATCATTAGGTCAGGTTGCCTACAATCTGGAAAAACAGGGCTTAATTAAAAACCGTACGGCCTTTAAACTCTTTACTCAAATTTCAGGCCAGGCAGGAAAAATTCAGCCAGGGGAATACGCTCTTTCTCCAAGCTACTCTCTAAACAATATGATGATGGCTTTAATTTCGGGGCCAAAAGAGTTTTGGGTAACTTTCCCGGAAGGGTTGCGCAGGGAAGAAATGGCGATAAAAGTTATCAAAACCCTGGGTATGGATTCTGATCGGGCAGAAAGTTTTTATAGCGAGTTCTTATCGCAAACTGCCACCAAGGAAGGGTACCTCTTTCCGGAAACTTACCTTTTTGGGAAAGATGTGTCAGTCAATATTGTTGTTGGCAAACTTGTCTCGACTTTTGATACCAAAATTACAGATCAGATGAGGAATGATGCCAGAAAATCCTCTTTAACTTTTCCGGAATTCGTAACACTTGCCTCAATTGTCGAGAGAGAAACTCGCACAGATGAAGAAAGGGCAACTGTGGCCGGGATTTTGTTAAAGCGGTTGGACACAAAGATGCCTTTACAAGTTGACGCAACTTTACAATATATTGCGGCCAATAAAAAATGCGAGGTAATCTATTCGCGTGCTCAAAACTGTACCTGGTGGATTGTACCTGGGCCCGAGGATCGGGCGATAAAGTCAGCTTACAACACTTACTTAAACCGTGGCTTGCCGCCCCAGCCTATTGCTAATCCCAGCCTTTCTTCTCTCCGCGCTGTTATTTATCAGCAAAATTCGCCATATTGGTTTTACCTGCATGACCAGAATGGGAACATTCATTATGCCAAAACCGGAGCAGAACATGAGGAAAACATTAACAAATTCTTACGCTAGTCCCAAGCACATTTAGCCTCAAGATTTGACACACGGTTAATCAATCTGTAGAACAGTAATTGATGAGAAAATCCCGTCTCAATTTTTTGTTCGTTTCCCTTGACGCCTCTATTGGAGATTTAGCTTGGAAAATTGTACAAGAGAACCACCATGCACGCTATTTTGTTCAAGAGGACTATGGCAGGGATGTTTGTGATGGATTTATTAAAAAAGTAGACAATTGGGAGGATCATATCGACTGGGCAGACATTATTGTCTTTGACGATATTGGGTATGGAAAGCCAGCCAATGAGCTAAGAAAGAAAGGCAAATTTGTCATTGGCGGATCCCCTTATACCGACAAGCTTGAAGACGACAGAGAATTTGGCCAAGCCGAGCTAGAAAAAGTTGGAGTAAAAATCCTTCCCAGCTACAACTTTAAAAGTTTTACCAGAGCGATAAATTTTGTCAAAGAGAACCCCGCCCGCTATGTTATCAAACCTTCCGGTAAAGCGCAGGGGGATAAAGAACTTTTGTTTGTGGGGCAGGAAGATGATGGCCGCGATGTCTTACAGGTGTTAAAACACTACAAAAAAACCTGGTCTGGGCAAATTAAAACCTTCCAAATTCAAAAGTACGCAGAAGGCGTAGAGATTGCAGTCGGAGCCTTTTTTAATGGGAAAAACTTTGTTTATCCAATCAATGTTAATTTTGAGCACAAAAGACTTTTTAATGGCAATATAGGGCCTTCTACCGGAGAGATGGGAACTTTGATGTACTGGACCGAGCAAAACGACGTTTTTGATAAAACTCTGGGGAAAATGGAAGAAAAATTAGCAGAATCGGGCTATGTAGGAGTTATTGATGTGAATTGCATTGCAAACCACAAAGGTGTCTATCCTCTTGAATTTACGTGCCGCTGGGGGTACCCCACGATAAGTATTATGATGGAGGGGGTTATCTCTCGTTGGGGCGATTTTTTGTATAGTCTTGTTCACCAGGAGCCGGTTAGATTAAGGGTCAAGCACGGTTTTCAAGTTGGAGTAGTGATTGCTGTTCCACCCTTTCCTTTTTGGGACATTGAGGCGTTCAAGCGTTATTCAGAGGATGCTGTAATTCTGTTTAAAACTCCTGACAAAAGAGGAGTGCATTTAGGAGAAGTGAAATTGGAGGATGGTGACTGGAAACTGGCTGGTAAATCGGGCTATGCTCTTATCGTCACCGGCAATGGAGTGACGGTGGAGGCAGCTAGGCAGCAGGCGTATCAGAGAGTAAAAAATATCATGATCCCAAACATGTTTTATAGAACAGATATAGGTTTGCGTTGGTACGAAGACTCAGATAAACTACAAACCTTCGGATATCTTTATTGAGCCTTGCGACAATCTTTTGGTATGTGCTCTGTCTGAGCAATCTTAATCCGAAGTTGCATACCCGATGATTTTGTAAGCCAGTTTGGCGGCTAGAAAATCTGGTGCAGACATCATCAAAACTTAAATAAACGTTAGCTCTTGGCCCGTCTTTTGTGTTGGAACTCCAATAGGTGGTGGAAGAATAAGGAACGGGGAAAACTACTACCTTCGCCCTGGCAAAGGAAGACAAAAATTTCAAGCGTTGACAATCTGTACAGAATTCTGTAACATCATCACATGACTCAAACCCTTCCGATCACCAAAGCCCGAGAAAATCTTACTGAGCTTGTGGATCGTGCTGCACGACTTCGAAACGAGTATACGATTACAGTTAACGGTGAACCTAAAGCTGTGCTTCTTTCTGTTGACGAATATGAATCTCTTAAAGAAACACTGGAGATTCTTTCTAACACCAAACTTATGGAGGACCTAAGAGAAGCGGAGGCTCAGGCTACACGAGGGGAGTTAGTAGATTGGGAGGACTTTAAAGAGGAAATGAGATGGTAAGTTATAAGCTGAAGCTTACCATCAAATTTGTTAACCACTTTAAAAAAATCCCAGAAAAATATCACCGTTCTCTAAAAGAAGCCATAGAGGAAACAAAAGAAGTTCCTTTTGAAGGAAAGCCGCTTGCCCGCGAACTGGCAAGAAGACGAACTTGGCATGTAGGAAGATATAGAATAATTTATGGCATAGACGAGAAAGATGGTCTTATAACGCTGTTTAATGTAGATCTTCGAGCTGTTGTATATAATTAGGTTTTGATATGCCACATACGGCACTTATCCCTTGACAACAAGTAAATAATCTGGTATGCTTTTAAATATAAGCATATGAATGGTAAATTTAGCCTCAAAGAATTCTTCAATAGATTCCCTGATGATAACTCCTGTTTAGAAGAAATTAAAAATATTCGCTGGCCTTCTGGAATTACCTGTCCTGTCTGTAAAAAGATAACTAAATTTTACAAAGTTTCTGGTAGAACGGCTTATGCTTGTGAGTTTGGAGGAACAACTGTTTATCCTTTGGTTGGAACTATCCTTGAGAAAACTACTACTACACTTCAATATTGGTTCTATGCCATGTATTTAATGACTAAAACAAGGTCAGGAATATCAGCTAAACAACTCCAGAGAGAATTAGGAGTAACCTACAAAACAGCCTGGAGAATGTTTAAGCAGATCAGGATGTTAATGGTGGATGCCTCAACTAACATTAATAATCCCTCTGGTGGTAATCCACTTGATGGCATTGTTGAGGTTGATGAAACTTTTGTTGGTGGTAAAGGAAAGAACAGAAAGAATCAATGGGTACAAGGTGTTGAGGCAAAAGAAAAACAGATTTTAATGGGAATGGTACAAAGAGAAGGTAAAGTGTACATAAAACACATCCCAAATACAGGAAAATGGACACTACTTCAACAAATCCAAGAGAACATATCTCCCAAAGCCAGAATATTCACTGATGAATGGAGAGGATATATTCAGCTTTCATACAAAGGATATGAACACAATTCAGTAAACCATGGGGCTAGTGAGTATGTCAGAAAAGAGGTTCATACTCAGAATATTGAAAATGTTTGGAGTCATTTAAAAAGAGGTATCTTTGGAGTATATAGAATAGTTTCAGCTAAATATTTACAAGCTTATGCTGATGAATATGCTTTTAGGTATAACAATAGAAAATTAGATGGAGAAATGTTTGATGTTCTTCTTGGTCAAATAGCCAATGTCAGGACTTTAAAGGCTTAAAGGCTTTTTTAAGAAGATTGTTAAATTTCTCTCCAAGCATACTATCTCCGTTCTCTTCAATTATTTTATGCAGGTCTTTGTCCATGGGATTTGATTTGTGTCTTTTAAAGATTTCTTCGACAGATAGTTTCTTATGTATAGTTGGTTTTTTCATTGTTAGTTTGGTCTGACTTTTTTATTAGCTGGTTTGATTATATCAAGTTTTGGGTTAAATAATTTTATTGTTGCTTCGGAGTTTTTTTATTGCGGAATGTTGATTGAGAAGATATGAATTTACGTCCTCTTATATTTATATAAGAAAGAGAAAGATGCACTTTTTGATAAATTAGCCTCAAAAATATCAAATTTCTACTGGTACGCGTACCAGCAATCTTATAGCTTATATGTATATGGTTATTTTCTTGAGTTAGGATATATTGTTTTGCGAAATAAAATTATGATTTAGGATCAAAAACAGTAATTTTCTCTATCAGATTGGCTGGTAGAGCACTGATAGAAAATAAATCCACTTCCTATAATCAGTAGTTATGGGAAGTCTCCCCAATATATTGACTCTTAAAAATGTCTAACCTTTGAGATATGATAAGTTTATGTCTGAAAGTAGCGAGGGTGTCATAGGAAATACCTCAAAATGGAGACAAGCACTTGAACGAGTAAACCCTTTTATTAGAAGATCTAAATCAGTAACATCTCCTATAACTCTTCCTGTTGCAATAACGCCTGAACCCGAGAGTGCTGTATCAACTATACCCACAGAAGAGTCAAAACCTGAAATAGCAGTGGAAGAATCAGTAATCCACCCAGTTGGAGAAATTTCTCCTACATTCGCAGTGGAAATAACCGAGGATAAAGATTTAATACAGGCAAAACAAGAAGCAGAAATAACAATAGAGCAAAAAGAGAGATTACGACCAGCAAATTCAATATCGTTCCATGCTACTACCCTAGAAGATGTCCCGAATATTCAAGCTCATGGATTATATTCATTTTTGGGACATGATATTCTCGGCAGAGATTTAATATATTCCCTTTATTTTGAAAAAGAATATGAAGGGCCAGTAAGCTTTAGACCTAAGGCTAGGGGTGGCAATAAAAACACCTTTGCCTTGACTATCTGGAAAGCATCACCCTATATAAAAAAGTTCGTTGGGGAGGAGGCATACCATTGGGGATCTGGTAGACCTGGGCAATTTAAAGCAACCGAGACTGTTGAAGATCAAAAAGATTTGCCTACATCCTATGTTGATAGTGCCCTTGGTGGACCTGTCCATCCTAGCACTAAGTTTGCTAAAATCCCGCCAACTGAATTTTTAGGAGCTATTAAAATAGATCAACAACTGAAAGATAATCTAATAGTTGCACAACTAAAGTTCATTTATAACTTAGATAGCGCTGACAATATAGAAGCACAGCTAAGGCAAGGTGTAGAGGGAACTAGTATCTTAAGTGAGGGATACGCTATTGACCAACTAGTTCATGATCTGATGGGGAATATCGAACAAACTATACTAAGTTCAGGATACGGAAAAAGTTTCAGAGGAGCTTGGGAGAGTTTGACCCAAGGGAAACACGATGTTCGAGGTATTGGAAGAGTCTTAGAAGAGATAATGAAAAAACAAGCAATGGTGAATGAACCAATTTCTAAAAGATTTCTTCAGATTTGGGAAGACAGAATTAAAACTGCGGTGGAGCAACAGGGTTTAACTAAGCAAGTGGATGAAAGACTCAAATACCAAAAAAGGTGGGCTAGCTATGAACGTCAATCTTATGTAGATTATTATGATATTGATATTTGGCATGATAGCTTACAAGATGTAACTCGTGTAGCAAAAGGCTTAGGTGTTAGGTAATATAATCAATTTAATTTCATTAATTTCAGATTTATAGATTTTTATACTCTTCAACTTCCCATAACAGTGGGTTATCGGCAGGCCCTTTTATAAATTGTGCTTGTTGAGATTTCTCTATGGCAGTATTGTTTCTGGTTATAGGAACACTTTTTGCTTACTTGTGTTGAGGGTATATGTGCCCCACATACCTACGGTATGTTTCCGTAAATATCCGACACTCTATCTTCTAAGTGGCGGTCTCATTCCCAAGCCTATGTGTGGCCTATGGTATGGTAATGATATCTTTCAAGGAAGGTTTCTACAACTTGT
>Ga0209541_10012661_pt1 | contig 13022 bp, 10 predicted proteins | sample RifCSPlowO2_01_FD_184027 | JGI IMG/M metagenome (GOLD analysis project Ga0209541, IMG submission 184027) | Groundwater microbial communities from Rifle, Colorado - Rifle CSP2_plank lowO2_0.1 (SPAdes) (version 2) | ecosystem: Environmental > Aquatic > Deep subsurface > Groundwater | place...
CTTTAATAATTTCATTAAAACTTCTTAATTCTCCCGTGCCGATATTCACTCCGCTACCGTCGGAGATTTTATCTAAAACAACAAATATTGCCTCAATACAATCATCAATATATACAAAATCCCTTCCTTGCTCGCCGGTTCCCCAAACTTCAATAGGATTTTCATGCCGCGCCACCCGTGCGGCTATCGCCGGCACCGGATACGTCAGATCCTGATCTTCGCCATAGCCGGAAAATGGCCGAACACAAGCGACGTGAAGCCCATAATTTTTTGCCGCCAAAACACTCAAATATTCACCGGATAATTTGCCCCAGCCATACGTCATATCCGGCTGGCCGAGATTTCCGCCGAAAGTAATCACCTCCTCCGGCAAAGCAATGTGTTTTTCTTTGGATTGCAGATTTACCGGATACGCGGCGCTGGAACTTGCATATAAAATTCTGGAAATTTTATCTTTATTACGCGTTGCCCAGACAAAAAACAAAGAATCAATTGCGAAGTCAGTCGCCACCAGCATCGGATCGCCGTCAATCAGCAATCTGCCCCCGACAATAGAAGCCAGATGAAAAACATCGGAAAATTCCGGCAATTTTATTTGGGAACGGCTTTTTAATTGGTCTAAGAAAAAATCCAATGCGTCTTTTTCTATAAATACCAATTCCTGGCCGCCCTTTTTATAAACTAAATATTCCGGCTCCGTTATTTTTTCAAACCCCGGAAGCCATTTATCCGGATGCCATCCGGTAAATAAATTATCCACTACCCAAACCGAATCGCCGCGATTTAAAAGATATTTAATTAAATGCCGGCCGACAAAACCGCAGCCGCCGGTAACCAAAACTGGTTTCTTCATAATTATTTAATCAATAAATTTTCTTTTTTAGATAATAACACTTTAAAAGCGATTTTGAAATACTTAAAATTGGCGAAAAAAGTATTTTGCGATTCGCCTTCCTTGCGGGCGCTCCATTTGCATGAAACTTCCTTAATTTTTGCGCCAAGCCGAAGCGGTTTTAAAATCGTTTCCAGTAAAAATGGATGGCGCAATTCTTCCCAGCGGATTTTCTGGACTAAATCAGTTTTAAAAATTCTGAATCCATAAGTTAAATCGGAAAGATTAGTCCAGTAAAGCCATTGGAAAAATTTCTGGAAAATAAAATTTAAAACGAACTTTATAGGATTATAAGAGCGAAAACTGTTTCCGCGTATCCAGCGCGAGGCAGTAACAATGTCATAATTTCCTGTTTGCGCCTCTTTAATAAGATTCTTTACTATACGCGGATCAGTTTCTAAATCGCTTGCCATCATAAGAACCCACGTGCCTTTTGCCAAATTAAAAGCGTCTCTCATTGCCCCGCCCAAAAACGGAAGCTTTTGTTCAAAATTTTTTATTACTTCCCCATGCGCCGACTTCAATTTTTCAATTACCCGCCGGCTTTCTGAAGAAGTTTTTCCGGCAGTCATAATTATAATCTCTAAAACCGAATCCTTATTTTCGCCTAAAATAATTTTGACTATTTTTTCCAAAGAAAAAGTTTCATTGATTACCGGCAGAATAATAGAAACATCTTTAACGCTCATAATTTATAAACAGCTAAACGGCTTCCCGCATAATTATCTTTTGAAGCGTCAGGTAAGCCGACTGTTTCTACTTTTCTTAGGCGATCCAATGGATCATCAATTCCTAAAAATGATTTATAACGGTAAGTCAAGGCAATTTCATAATCAATAATATAATCAATCTTTGATTTTTGGAAAAATTCCCATAAACGATTCTCTTTCATCGCCTCGTACGCCTGCTGATTTACCAAACCGTCTGAATTCAGCACAAAACGATCGCTAAAATATCCCACAATTCCGCTGTTAAACGACGCAATTCTCGCGTCTTCCGGCAAATTATCCCTTACCCACACCGCCATACGGTACATATCAACCTGATTCGCCTGCTGGAAAAAAATATCCTTCGCGTAAAATCCGTAAGAAATTAAATAAAAAATCAGGAAAAAAACCGAAATTCTTTTTTGATAAAAATAAATTGGCTCTTCGCTAAGCAATAGAACGGCAAATAAAATCGCGATTATCGGAAAAACAGAAAAATACCATGGGCGGCCAGACCAGCGGATTGCGCCGTGGACAAACACCGACGCCAAAAATCCAAAAAGGAAAATAGCAAACGTAACCCAGCCAGCTGATTTTAAAAATCCAAGACCTCTTCTTTTCCATAAATAAATAACCGGACTTGCCAAAAAACCCGCCAGTAATAACAGCCAGGCGGCTGATCTTACCCATGCCTCAATCGCGTAATGCAACATCGGCAAACCGATAGTCTGTAAAGAAAAAGCCAAAGAACCGCCAAAATTATAAATTGACCATAAAATTATCTTAGCCAAACTGCGGCTCTTATAAAAAAATAATCGATGATTAATTAAAGTATAAGATAGGCCGCTGGTCGGAAAAAAAGAGCCGAAATAAATTTTATTATACAAAAACCACGGTCCGGCTAAAAGCGCCGCCGGCAAACAAAACCAAGTCAGATTCTTCCAATCCAATCCTCTTTTCCAAATAATCGCTAAAAACGTAAAAGCGGCAAATAATCCGTAATCCAAACGGACCAAAATCAAAAGTCCGGAAATTATACCCGCTAAAATAAAATTTTTGCCGCTATCCTGGCCGGAAAAAATTTCCAAACAAATTAAAATGAGCCAGCTGAAAAATAAAAGCGATAGCGGCGTTTCCAGGCCGTTTAAATAAAAAGTCAAATTCCAAGGATTAAGGGCATAAGCTCCAACTAAAATATACTGAGTAATTTCGTTTTTTACGAAAAAAGAAATAATCTTCCAAATTAACCAACTGGTCAAAAAATATAAAATTACCGAAAGCCCCAAAATAACTTTAACTGCCAAAATCTTGTCCGCCGGAATGAAATAGTAAATCAATACCAGTAATCCCATCCAAAACGGATGATAGCCGTTGGTAAAATACTCGCCGTCAAAAGTCGGCTCCAATCCCTTAGCTATATTGGAAGCGATTTTAAAATAATAAAAAGCGTCATCAATGACAAAATAAGACAATATCTTTTCTATCGGCAGAAAAACCGCAGAAAAATAGGCCGCGAAAAGCAAGAATAAAAATATGGCGAAGATTTTATTTTCTTTCAAAAGCTGGGTCATAAGCTTTGTCTTATTTTACCCCCGAATCGGTTAAAAATAAACCTAAATCAATAAATTCCTGTTGTATACTATGATATTATCTAACTATGAAAGCCTGTTTATTTTTGCACAGAAGATACACCCAAATCGGCCACGCGCTGGCCGTTAACCTTAAAAAATTAGGAATTGCAGAATTTTGCGCTTACGTCAGTTTTCGCCCTCCCTACGATTTTTTGATTTCCCAAAAAGACATTAAATATACCGCCCTGCTTTTAGACCAAGATTTGCAAAGTCAATCCGAAAAAGAAATTTTAGATCTGGAATTTATTAAAAATCTGGAAAAAAAATACGGGATTCCCAACCTTTGGCCATATCTTTATAACGATCGGACGATAATGATGGGGATTCCGCCGCGAGAATACCAATGGAGCCCCAAACCGCCATTTTCACACGAAGAAATGATGAAGGCAATCCAAGTGCGGGCAAAAGCCATTATCGCGATGCTGGAAAAAGAAAAACCTGATTTTATTTTTATGGCGGTAGTCAACAATTTAGGGCCGACCCTTCTTTATCACATCGCCAAAAAAATGGGCATCCGGACCGTCTTATTAAGCCCGACCCGCATCGGCATAAAATGGAATTTAAGCGGCGATTACAAAACTTTTACCGAAACCAATAAAATTTTTGAGGATTACCAAAATGGCATCCGCAAAAATAATCACCGCGAGGAAGCGATAAAATTCCTTGAAACCTTTCGCGCCAATCCCAGCCCATATTTTAAAAGATATATTCCCCAAAGCGGCTATACAAAAACATTCAAATCATTTTTCTGGCTGATTAAAAGCAGTCTGAAATATATTTTTAAAAAAAATAAGGGTTTTGACGATGAAATTCCCTGGCTGACTTTTTGGGATAAAATCCAAACAAAAATGCGGAATCTTTACGGCTTCAGCGATTTCTATTTCGAACCAAATTATAAAGAAGACTATGCTTTTTACACCCTGCACGAAGAACCGGAAATGGCCACTCTTCTTTACGCGCCGCACTATACGGACCAAATACAGGTCATTAAACAAATCGCCCGTTCTTTGCCGTTGCATTTTAAACTTTACGTAAAAGAACATCCTTATATGGTCGGCTACCGGCCAAGAGCTTACTATAAAGAATTGTTAAAAATTCCCAATGTCTGCCTTATCAATCCAAACCTAAAAAGTTTTGAACTTACAAGCAACGCTAAAATAGTCTTCGGAATTACCGCTACCGCGAATTGGGAGGCAATCCTTCTTAAAAAACCGGCAATCAGCTTCGGCGAAACATTTTATAATAAACTCTCTATGGTAAAACGCTGCTCAAGCTATGAAAATCTTCCCTTTTTAACTAAACAGCAACTGGAAAATTTCCACTACAATGAAGAAGAGCTGATAAACTTCATTTCCGCTATTCTGGAAGATTCGGTAGAAGCCGATATTGTCAATCTTTGGGAAGGGCCGGCGATGACCAATGAAAAAATGTATGAAAACGAAGGAATTACCAGACTGGCCGCTTTTTTAATAAAGTATTTAAAAAATTCTTAATTTTTTCCAAAAAAATAAATCTTTCGCTTTTATACACATAGGTATATTCCTCTCCCTCACGGCTGCCGAAAAACATCTTAAAATTAGCCACATTAGCTTTCTGGGAAGTTGAGTAATTAATGGAACCAAGGCCGACAAATTCATATCCTTTTTCTTTTCCGTATTTGCAAATCTCAAAAATCAATCTTCTGGTAGCCGAACCAATAAGCTTATAAAGCTCTTTATTTTTTTCTCCGACCCCCATTCTTTTTGAAAACATGGCCCTTACTTGAAGATAAGGGAATAAATCATAACAAGGCACAGAAGCAATCAGTTCATCTTTATAATAAGCGTTAAAAATCAAGGTATTCTGAAAACTGTCTATTCCCCACGGCTTTCTTCCCTGCGCCCGCTCGAATTCTTTATAAAGATTATAAGTTTTCTTTAAATCATCATTAGCAAGCCGGAATTCAAGATTAGGAATCTTGTACGTCCCTAAAACCTCTTGCCTGGTTCTTCTCGCGAACCTGCCTAAAATTTCCTCAATTGTTCCGCCTAAATGAATATTGGCTAGTTTTTTATGCACCAAACCATAACCTTCTTTTTCCAGGCCCAAATCATTATAAGAAATTACGGTTATATAACCGTATTTATTTTTATCAAGCAATTCCTTGAGATTTTCTCCTTGATATAAAACCCTCAAAGAATGCAGGAAAAATTTGTTTTTTTTAAAAATCATTTTTTAGCGATATAAATTGGAAATTTATCCAAAAAAGCCAGCAAAAACTCCGGAGCGATTAATAATTTTCTTCCGTTCCCGATTATTTTAACATCTTTAAAACCCAATCTCAAAAGAGATTTTTTTTCTCCCCAGAGATTATTGTAATATTGGGTCACTTTTCCGAAATCATACCTCTCAATTCTCCAATGCGGACCGATTCTCAACTTGCCGATATTATTTAAAAGTATTCTCCGGCTATTTTTTGTCCTTGGAATGCAGAGGCTGTTATGGCTGGAATAAATCAGGACTCCGCCAGGCCTCAAGATTCTTTTCATCTCTTTTATGGCATTTTCCCTTTCTTCCAAAGAAGGCAAATTATCTATTCCGTTGAACGAAAAAAATGCGGCATCAAAACTATTATCTTTAAAATCCAGCTTTCTCGCGTCCATCGCCCTGAAATCAATGCTTGGATAATCTTTCTTGGCTTGCTCAATTAAGGGGAGAGAAATATCAACGCCGATAACCCTGCATCCGTTTTCGAAAATATAATAAGTAGTCCTGCCGGCTCCGCACCCGACATCCAATACTCGGGAACCGGCCGGCATATATTTTTTAATTACGTATTCTTCGCCCGGACGTAAATATTTTTTTGAATATTCCTTAACTGAAAGTTCGGAAGAAAAAGAACGGATGTTTTCCTGGCCGATTTCGGTTATATGATTTTTAGAAATTCCGTTAATAAAAGCTAAAATGCTTTCCACTCTTTTTTGCCAGGTATATTTTTTAACGTCAATCAAAGCTTGAGCAGCAAGGTCTTCCGAAAAATCGCGGTTTTCAAAAATTTTAATTATAGCCGCGGCCAGCTCTAAAGAGCTGTCCGGAGAAATTAATACGGAATTATGATTATCAAAAATCTCTTTGAGCGATGGCAAATTAGTGGTAATAATCGGCCGGCCGGAAGCCATATATTCAAAAACTTTAAGCGGCGACATATAAAAATTATAATGTTCATTTTCAGGAAAAGGGGCGATTAAAACATCAAAGGCCTTTAAATACAATGGGATCAAATCGTGTTTTACCATGCCGACAAAAATAATTCTGTCTTCCAAATTTCTTATTTTAGCCTCATTTTTATAAAATTTTATGTCGTCTTCGTGCCCCCCCACTAAAACCATAAGAATATCCCGGCGATTTTTTAAATCAGCAAGGGCCCCGATAGCCGTATCAATGCCTTTTTCCATGCCCAAGGTTTTTAACATTCCCGCGTAACCGATAATTTTTTTATCCAAGGGTAAATCCAATTTTTTCCGGCACTCATCTTTAGTTAAATTAATATTGAATTTTTCCAAATCTACCGCGTCGGGCGCAACTAAAATCTTATCGGGAGCTATTCCTAATTTTGCCAATCGCTCTTTTATAAAGCTGGTTAAAACAACTAATGCCCTCGCGCGTTTCATTGCCAGCAAATAAAAATTACCACCCCCCCTGGACAAAGAATGGACCTCTAAAACAACACCGCTAAAAAATATTCCGGCGGCCGGCTCTCTGGAATAAAGCAAATCATAGCTGGAAAATAAAAGTCTTAATCTGGAAATTAATAAAAAACTATATAGCTGTATAAAAAAGGCTGTCCTGCTGCCCATAAACCAAGGGAAAAAATCCAGGCAAAATATTTTTTTTATCAGAAAATTCTTCTTTATCCCGTAATAATTAAAGGGGTCTTGTTCCTCCTCTATCCTCCTGGGAACCCAAAGTTCAACTTCCCAGCCATTCTTTACAAAAGCTGAACACATTTGCATTACCTGAAGGCCATGAGCCAAGTTGGTGGGTAATCTTGAATTAGAAATATAAACCAGCTTCATTGAAATAATTTTATTTAGGTTCTAAATAAAACCATCCGGCATTCTTATCCGGCACCCCAAGCAGGCTGTCAAATCTCGCCTCATCCATACTATTAAAAATAAAATATTTTTTAAGCAGTGAACGATAAATAAAAGGAATATTTATGGGGAAATCCCCCAATAGCCTTTTTCTTTCTTTTATTTCAATAATTTTATGGGTATTTTTGAAGCGATTATAAATAATATCGCCGACTCCTCTAAACACGCATTCATGTATCTCAACTATTATATGGCAGGTATTGAGTTTTGGAATTATAAAATTATCCAAAAGAATTGATTCTGCTCCCTCTATATCCATGATAATCAAACATTTTTTATTATTCGGTATGCTTTCGGTTAAAGACTTCATGTCGCACAAACCGTAAACTTTTATCCTGTCAGAAACGCCGTTGATTCCGGCCATTTTCTCTATAGAATCCCTGCCATTCTTATTTGCCTCAAAAGCAATAATACGGGCCTTGAGATTTTTCATGGCCATGCCAACGGCATAATATCCTTCCGCCGCCCCAACATCAATAATAACCTCAAACGATTTTTCAAATGTTTTTTTTATGATCGGGGCTATTTCAAGCTCATAAGTTCCCAAAAGCTTTGGCAGAAAACGGCTTCCTACGCTCTCATCAACATACTTCATGCCAAGAAAGGGGCCGGAAATTATTATATTATTGGTTTTCCGCTTAAAAAAATAGGTCACGTATTTCCGAGTGATAAATTTTTCTAAATACCGGTTTAAAATACGAAATAGTTTCATCCCGTTAGAGACAGGCCGTCTTTAGACGACCGTAATTAGGCCGATTAAGCGGCCGATGACGATTAATTAATAAAAATTTGTTATAGCTGATTATCATGGTTAGGTTGTCTCTAACGGGATTCATTAAAAATTATTTAATTACTTTGAAAATTAAATTGTTTTCTACAGCGGCCGCTAATTCCAAAAAAGGATAATTCATAAATTCTTTCTCTAAATAGCCGTATTCGCTATTATTCCTATCCAATAAAATATAATCAGCGGAATATTGCTTCAAAGATTTTTCAAATCCAAGCTCTCTGTAAAAATCAATTTTTTTTAAAATTCTATCAACATATTCTTTCGGAACCAGTGTGCTCGACCTAGTCTTAACCTTAAAAAGACCCAAAATTTTGTTACGAATCACTTCATTTTGGTATCTTTCTATAAATTTATTGGTCCAAATATTCATATTTTCTCCCTCAATATATCCGCTACCAATTCCCTTTTTGAAAAAATTTTGTATAATCCACCGATTTTCCAATTCGTCGTCAGAAAGCAGGAATCGGCCGACGTCGGGATTCCAAAAAACATTGTTGTAAGTATAAATAGGAATAAACCAGCCATAATTTTTTCCAAGCGAATAAACAGCGGAGTTTTTCGGGGAATTATCGTTAAACCAATCCGCTACGCCTGAAAGCTTTTGCCAATCCCTCACTGCAGAAATATTCCTAGGCATTATAAACCAGGAGGGGCCGAATTCAATTCCCTTTCTCTCCCGATAAAATAAAAAGCTTAAAAGAAGCAATATTAAAATAACCGCTAAATAATTTTTAGCGCTTAAAATATTGCTTTTATAATTCTTCCAAATTATCGAGGCGCAAGAAGCAAAAATTAAGAATAAAAACAAAACGATAATCGGGTAATAATGCGTTGAAAAAGAAAGCGCCTTGCCAGTCAAAACATTTTGCCAGTTCAACGCCAAACCGCCCAAAACCAAACTATAAACAAAAATATTTTTCTTATAATCGGCGCCTTTGCCAATAAAATACCAAATCGCCAAACCAGCCACGATAAGCGAAACATTAAAATAAGCGGCCGGATAATGATTTAATAAAAATCCGAAGCGGAACCAAATATCAATATAATCGGGATATAATTCCGCTTTCTTCAAATTCAAAAAATATGGAGTAATAAATAGCGCGGCAGGTATGATAAAAAGCAAAAAATTTTTAAAATAATAAACTATTCTTTTCTCTTTAATAGCCAAAAAGAATAAAACCAGACAATAAACGGCTAGAATAGCCGCCCAACAATAAGGATAAATATATAAAACTGCGCTGGAAACTACTGCCAAAATAAAATTTAATATCGCTAACTGCTTCCAAGTTTTTTCTTTATCGCTGATAATTTTCAAAACCAAAAACAAACCCAAAAATAAAAAAATAGAGCTGAATTGCGGATTAATCGGCCTATTAAAATAGAAAATAAATAATAAATAATAAAGAGCGGAAAAAATACTGGCAATAACCCCGGACTCAGCCAATTGCAATATCAAAAAATAAAGCGCTACTACGCCTATAAATGGCAGTAAAAAATCATTTATTGCCGCCGAAGCCGGAATAGATAAATCAATAAGTTTCGCCTCAAAAGCCAAAATAATTTCCGCTAATGACGGAGTTATATAAGGCTGGTCTTTATGTTCTTTTAAATAAACATTTCCAAAATTATAATGGCCATCATAGGCTTCTCTGGTCATGGCTATATAATGAGTCTCATCATTATTAAACATCGGGAAGACGCCCTTAAAATCAGGTCCGATTTTGCTGATAACAAAAATGGTCGGAAAAACAATTAATGCTCCTATTACAAAAGCGAATAAAAAAATAAAGCTGTGCTGTTTTAGGAATTGCTTCATACAAAAAAATATATCATGTGAATATCTTCTGCCGCAACCAAAAATAAAATCCGCTCAGCTTAAAAACAAATTTAAATAAAGAAGTATTGGAATAAATATCCGTGCGATTATTTAAAATCTTTGCGCCCCTACCGTTCAGAAAAGATATAATTCGCTGATTCCCCGCTCCTTTTGGAAAAACAAAAACATCGGGATAGCTGTTTTCCTTAAAATTTTCTTCAATAAAATCTTCAGATTTTTTATACTCCAAAAAAAATTCAGTTTCCGTTAGTTCGGAAAAGGATTTATGGGAATAACCGTGATTGGCTATTGCCACCCCGCTCTTTTCCAAACTCTTAAGATCCGAAAGAGAGCAAATGCTTCTCTGTTTATCTTTTTCCTTCGTGGCAAAAATAGCCTTCTTCCCCAATAAAGCCGGATTAATAAAAACAGCTGCTGGAAAATTATATTTTTTTAAAATCGGCAGGGCATTGATAACTATGTCTTTGAAAGCGTCGTCAAAAGTGATAAAAACGTTTCTTCCTTTCAATTTTAATAATCCGTTTTTAAAATCTAAAAAATCTTTCAAGTTTATGACTTTCGCCCCGCTTTTATCCAAAAAGGCCATCTGCTTTTCAAAGTTGCCGCTGGATATGGAAATCGGCGTTTTTCCGTCAGAGACTGAATGGTAAATTAATACTGCCGGAGACGCGAAAAATAACTCATCTATTTTAATCAATAAAAAATTAAAAAAATTGAGAAAAATCATTGCTTTAAATAAGCTTATTTTATAAAACAACTTGCATAAGGATAAAGTTATATAATTACTATCGCATGAGAATCGTCTTTTTAACAACCCAAATAAATCTTAAAACCGGGGGCGGCTCTAACCTTACTCCCCACTTAAAAGCCTCATCAATGCAAAAGCTTGGCCATGAGGTAAAAATGATTACGCTTTTTCCGGAAAAAAACGCTTTTCTGGAAAAACCGCCTTATTCCGTGACAGAATCGCCGACTAAATTCAAAAATTGGCTGATGCTCCAATTAAAAATATTTTTCGTCCTTAAAAAATACGAAAAGGGCTGCGATGTCTTTGCTTTTGAGGGCGAGCATTTCATTTGGGGTGCCGGCCTTTACCGCCTGTTAGGGGGCAAAACGCCGATTCTTCTGCATTTTAACGGCCCTATCTTTGCCATATACGAAAATGGCACAACCTATAAAGCCGAATATCCGCCGAAAAAATCAATAAAGGCAAAAATATCGTCCTGGTTAAGGATGATATTTGAAAAAAAAATCGGATTGCGCTGGGCAAATAATATTGACATTTTTACCGCTGATTCTCCGTTAATTAAAAATTGGCATGGGAATTTCGGATTTGATGAAAATAAAATAGTGGTTTTGCCGGAATTCGTGGATTTAGAGCCGTACTTCAAAAAATCAGCGGCTGAATGCGCAGCTAAAGAAGATAAAATAAACCTCATCTATGTCGGAAGGCTGGCTCCGGAGAAAGGCGTTGATACCCTTTTAACCGCAATAAAAGAAATGGAAAATAAAACGGGCATTTTAGTCCGCATAGTCGGCGATGGGCGCCAAAAAGAAGAACTGATAAAACTTGCGCGCAAATATAAAATAGAAAACACGGTTATTTTCTATCCTTGGACAGATAAGGAAGCCTTATCTGTTCTCTATCACTGTTCCGATATATTCGTGCATCCGGCGCGGTGGGCTGAACCATTCGGCGTAACCATTATTGAGGCAATGGCCTCTGGCCTGCCTGTAATCACGCCAAAAGTCAGCGGATCATCCTGGGCCGCCGGAGAAGGAGGCCTTACATTTGAAAATGGCAATTATAAAGATTTAAAAAATAAAATAGAAAAATTAATTAACGATGAAAATCTTAGAAAAAAACTGGCTGGAAAAGCGAAAAAACGCGCCGAACAATTTGATTACAGAAATTACGTAAAAATATTAGAAGGCCTGATTATTAAGATTTACGCGCGGAAACTCCCATAATGCCGCTCTTCCCCGCTACTAATGCTACAACGAACAAAAAGACGGAAATAATCGCCGCGGGCACAAGAACAATCGCGTTAAGCGCTAAATCCTTAAAATGCTTTTTATAAACATCACGCCAGGCAATCTTATGATTTAAAAAATCAAAGAGCAAATTCTTTCTTTTAGTCAGAACATTTAAAATGCTCTGCAGGTAGCCGAAAAATTCATAAATAAAACTTCCCGGAAAGACTCTAATTTCTGAAAATCCAATCTCTTTAAGAAGTAAAGTTATGCCCTTTGGAGAAAAATGGAATAAATGGCGGGGTACGTCTAGATGGAACCAATTTTCTTTGAAAATGATTGCCTGCAATGATTGAAAATTTGGAACTTCTATAATGAGAACGCCTTCTGGCCGTAAAATTCTTTTAATTTCAACTAGATACTCCTGCAAATCGCTGAGGTGCTCTAAAGAATGCCACATGGTAATTGCATTAAAAGAATTATTCGCAAATTTTTGGCCCTTAAGATCCCCTTTATAAATAAAGCTCTTTGCCCCGATCAATAGATGCTCCGGCGGCGCTATTTCCGTTCCTACTGCCGACCAGCCGCACGCGCGCATGCTCATCAAAAAAGTTCCGTTGCCGCAACCGATGTCCAATAAAAAAGGCGGGGAGGGTTTTTCTTTCGCAAACTTCATTACCTCCATTTCTCGGCCATAATTTATAAAATTTTCCACAAAAGATTTTCTGCGGCCATAATACCTTTCATTGTAATATTCAACGATGCCCTTGCCGGGCGATTGCAATTTAATGACGGCGGAACCGCAATGAGAACATTTATAAACCACAAAAGGCTCTGAAGAAATATAATCCTTGGCCTCAAAAGAACGGCTCAAAACCGCATTTTTGCACACGGGGCAAATAAAATCAGAATTTTCCATAAATTTCATAACCGTCAATTCTTGCAACCTTTGAATAATAATTATTCAGGGCCATAATCCCCGTTTCTGAAAATTCTTGTTCCGAGGCAAATACTAAAACCTCCGGAAGGTGATTAATTAAAAAAGAATTATCGCCTAT
>Ga0209541_10012666_pt1 | contig 13018 bp, 10 predicted proteins | sample RifCSPlowO2_01_FD_184027 | JGI IMG/M metagenome (GOLD analysis project Ga0209541, IMG submission 184027) | Groundwater microbial communities from Rifle, Colorado - Rifle CSP2_plank lowO2_0.1 (SPAdes) (version 2) | ecosystem: Environmental > Aquatic > Deep subsurface > Groundwater | place...
GGAGAAAAAGAAGGTAAGAAAGCCGTAGAGGTAAAAAGAGACTTAGATTATTTAGCTAGGGTTGGTTCAACTATGAACAGAATTTTAGCCGCACAAGAAATGGCCAGAGATATTTTGTCTCCCCAGAAAGCTAGAACTACAGAAGAATATTTCGAAAAAAATAGTTTTTCTCCAGACTTTCTTCCCGCTAAAAAATATGCTAGCGCTGAAGACTTAGCTGAAACTATTTATCGAGAAGTTAAAGATAAAATTACCTGGAGAGATTTTCATCGAATGATACGAGAACGTTCTGAAGATCCCCTTTACCAAGACCATTGGAAAATTTCTCTGTTATATCTTAGAGGGAAATCGGCAGCTATCCTGGAACGAGCTGGAATAACCAAAATCACCCTGGTTACATTAGAAAATATGTATCTTTCTGTCCCTAAAACAGTTCGAAAAGGTTTTTTTACTAAATCTAATCGTGGTAAACAAGAAAATATACAACGCTGGGGAGAAAATTATTTGGAGAGATTAGTAGTTGGTCAAATGGTCGAAAAAGTGGAAGATTATAGATCAAAACAGACTAGATGGATTAAAGGCAAAAAAGTAATTATATTTAGTAATGAGAAAATTACAAAAACTGTTCTCCAAGAAGATAGTGGTATTGATCGAGAACTCCCTCGAGATGCTTATGACGCTGTTTCTTTACTTCCTCCGCCGTGGTTGTATGGGATTCATTATGCTACTTTGGCTTTTGCTCAGCATGCAAGAAAACATTTTCATGATATGGCGGGCATAGATATTAATCCTCGACAACTACCAGCACCACAAAAAGTAGAAGTAGTTACTCACAAATTGTCTTGGGATTATATCCCCTTGGAAAGAAGAGTTGCTCCCGAAAATTATCCTGGTTTCACTCAAGAACAAATCAAAGACCTATTTGAATATTTTTCTGTAGAAGCAGTGCAACGAGCCTTAGAAGAAATTAAATTACATCGACTGGTTGAAGTTCCAGTTCTTGGTTCTTCCGAAGAAAAACGGCATGATTTAAGAGGATACGGCTATTATTTAATTCGTTGCGGAAGAGAAGGTCAGGTCACCATTACATATACGCAAGAGAAAACTTTCGAAGTAATTAGAGGAGTATTAACTGTAGAAGGAGTTAAAGAAGAATTTATTCAAAATGATATCCCCCGAATTTTAGTTTTCTTAGAAAAAGAAGGGGGATTAAAATTGAAAATGGGTAATAGATATATTGCCGGTGAAATGCAACGTAGTTTCAGATTTGCAACCGAAAAAGCATATCACAGTTTGAATACAGCAAAGGATGGAAAAACATTATAAATCCCTAATCTTTTTCAAATTATCTTTCAAATAATCTTTCTTCTCGCTCAGAGCAGTAGGACTTCCTCCCCCATGCCAGGTAAAGCGAGGACGTACTTGAATAGGAAAGATACGTTCATTGAAATCATCAAAGACTACAGCTGAACCTTTCAATGGGGGAAGCATATTTATCTCTTGATCTAACCCTTGACGCATATAACTCTGCATTAATTGTCCCAACGCATCTACATCAATTTTTGCGGTAACTCTATGAGCAATAACAATATCAGATTGAGTCATAACATCAGTATGAATCTTTCCTGGCTGTTGTGAAGCCAAAATTAAAGAAATTCCCGGTTGACGTCCTTCACGCAGAATAGTAATCAAAGCATCGGTAGCTGCAGTTTTTCCTTCTCGAGGAAGAAGTTCATGAGCTTCATCTAAAGCCAACCATACTAATGGTTCTTCCATCTTTTCTTCAGTTTTACGAGAGAAATAATGCATAGCTGCATCAACTGTTTTGAATTCTTCGGCTTTTCGAGCAATCATGCGTTGATTGAACAAATTTTTAGAAATTAATCCTACGGCTAAAGCTTTGATAGCCCATCCCGAAGCCATAGTGGCATAGGGAGATACGTCTAACACCGTAACTTGTCCCGGAGCCACTAATTCTTTCAATGGAGTTCCCTCTTTAGAAAAAATTCCCCAACCCCGAGCTTTTTCAAATTGATTAACAATAATACTTTTCACCACGTGATCGCTTTCTTCATCTGCTTTAACTTCCTCAATTATTTCATCAATATCATAACTTTCTTCCTTATTGTTTAAATCCTGAATAATTTTAGTGAGAAGAACTCCTTCTGCCGAGTTGGGATTAATCTCAAAAGATAAACACCAATCTTCCGGACCAACATCTAAGGGGCGGATAGAAAAAGGAAAATCTGTCGGAATTCCCTCATCTTTGAAAGCGTTATAGAAACCACTGGGAGTATATATTTTAACATCTAATGGTTTAGCTTGAAAATTCCATTGTTTCAATAATTCTGCATCTTGAAAATTGGGATATTTCATGGTCCAATAAATACCCATAGTATCTAAAAGAACAATGGATAAGTTTTGTTTTATTTCTAAAGGCAGATCAGATAACCCTTCGGCGATAGCACCCATTGAGTAAGATTTTCCAGATCCCCTTTTGCCGACGATAAAAACAACGTGCGCTCCTGCCACATCCATATAAACTGGATTGGATAAAGAAGTAGTTTGTCCCATTTGGATATATTGCTTACCTAAGAAAATAGTGCCTTCTTTGCCATACTTCTCCACATCTTTTTTAGATCTGCCAATGACTATATCAAAGCTCATAGGGTTAACTAAACCAAGAGAGGATAAAAAGGTTATGGTTTGGAAAAAAGAAAAAAGAAAGAAATAATAAAAAAAATATAGGTTATAGTTTGTTCAAATACAAGTGCAAAAGATCAAACTTCCCGGGTACGCATCGTCACTACATGAAACTTGTGCTCTCATTATCGAATGGTCCCAATCCTCATGTTGAACAGCTCTGTCATAAGGTGGTCGTAAATCAACACCAGAGTAACCTATAAGAGCACTCAAGCAACTTTTACCCACATCTGCGCAAGCATCATTGCAATTTCTTTGTCCAAAATAACCATTAACTTCTCTAACCTCTGAACTAAGCATAACCTCTTTTATCTTAGCTTTTAATTCGCTGTCTTTAATAAACCCACATTCGTTGGCAAGTCTACTACATTCAGAAATTTTAAGATCAATATTGTCTGCGGGCAATGGTATCGCTTTAGCTTTAATCTTAAACGCTTCTCCCACATTAGTACAACTCACCAAAAAAATAAGCAAAGTCAATAACCCAATCAACAAAAACATTTTTTTCATAGTATACACACCTCAAAATGATATGATACCAAAAAGAACAATCAATATTTAAAACTGTGTTACCCCCCCGTTAGTAAATAATGAATTATACTTACCGAAGTGTCCCCGTTTGGTGTTGTTTAATGTTCCGGTTTAATGACGCTAAATAGGATGTAATCAACCTAAATCAATCTTGTACTTCCTCTGTTTTGGCGAGGAAGAATACTGCTCTATAAACAATACTTGTCTGGGACACTTCGCTTTAAATATTCTCATTCGCAATGAGCAAAATGTAAATTATTTCGCAATGTAGTTGAGGCATTTTAAAATGCTCCCTAAAAGTTTCTATTAAAGATAGACACTAATGTCCATTGTGAATAGACACAATAATAAAAGCAATCATGGAATTATATTCCTAGGACCATGTGAACAATAAAAAATAAACTAAAAAATAAAAAACTTACACTAACTTCTCGTCCGTAATCACGCCGACTTTAGTCATTTCTTTGACTTTAGATGAAGTAGCGATAACATAGGTTACCCCCAACTTTTCACAAAGTCGTACTAAGTCAATATCAATTGCTCCATCTAAAGCTAAAGCGTATACTCCCCCATTCAAACTTTTAATAGTTGAACTTAATTCACTTAAAGGAACTTTGCCTAAGACATTAAGTTTCTGATCAAAGATGCATGCTCCTCTGGTTCCGAAAAGCTCATCTAAAGTTTGCTTGAAGATTTTCTTTTCTTCCGGAGTTAGTTTCTTTCCTGTTTCTCGAGGTGCTTCTCTCACTGGCTCACGCGAAGTCATGCTAGAAAGCGGTCTTTCTCCATTTGTAGGAGCAGCACGCTGGAAACTACGAACGGGCTGTTGCGGTTGTGGCCTATCTCCCGTTCTAAACTGAGCCGGACGTTGATTTTTTTCCTGGAATGATTGTCTAGTGCTTAGAGCTTCTTCTCTCAAAGCGCCATTTTCATCTATACCTAAATCTAACTTAGCTTGTTCAGCAGTAATTCTACCACGTAAAGCTTTATGAATTTCTTTCTTAGCCAGTTCTTCAACTTCTTTTCCATCAGGAGCTTTACAGACAAAGTCTATTTCTGCCGTACTTAAGAGTTCACGGATGTTAAGATCTCCACCCCTATCTCCATCAACGAAAGCAGTGATAGTTTTCTTTCGGCTTAAATCTTTAATGGTCTGAGGAACGGAACTGCCATTCATAGCAATAACATTCTTGAAACCATTTTTAAGTAAGTTAAGCACATCAGCACGTCCTTCTACTACGATTATTTCTTCGCTTTCATCAATAGCAGGACCAGAAGCTAAGCGTTCCGGACCATATTCAACCGCCTCCATCATTCGTACGGATTGAGAAACTTCATCGGCCAATTCCTGAGAATCAGGTAGAGTTTCATCGGTAAGACTACGTAATAAAACTTTAGCCCTTTCAATAACAAATTGCCTTTTACTTATCCTGATATCTTCAATCTTTTTGACTTCAATTTTAGCATTACATGGACCGATGCGTTGGATTATTTCCAAAGCGGCAGCCACGATAGCGGTCTCGGTTTTATCCAAAGAACTAGGGATAATAATCTCTCCTTGAGTTTTCCCTGAACTAGTATTAACATTAACTTCGATTCTACCAATCCTTCCAGATCTCTGTAGTTCTCTTAGTTCTAATTCATTTCCTAACAATCCTTCAGTTTGTCCAAAGATTGCCCCGATAACATCGGGTTTGTCTACAATACCATCTATAAAAATGCTAGAGTGAACTATGTATTTTGCTGCTACTGGACTAATTTTTGCCATATTTTTTCCCCCGTGTAGAAAGAGTTTCTCTATGCTTAATTACAGCTGAGGTGCTGAGATGAGGGAAAATTCCCTAATGATATAGTAAGCATGATTGAACTCTTTCTTATTTTTTATTTTTTTTATTTATACACACATTATTGATCCAGAAAAATAGAGAAAGATATTACAATCCCGATTACCCCCACATTCAAATGGGGTAAATGATAATGGTGATGAATATGAATACCCTATTTACTCTAGGTTAATTTATGAGTATGAAGCCCGTTTCGCTAACCCCTGCGCTCACCGCTTGGTTTTACCGTTCGCTCCAGCAGGTACTCTCGTGACGGGCTTAGAATCAATTTAGAGGCTGGAGTATATAAATGTTTGGGAAGAAAAATTTGTTTAGTAGAAAAAGTCGTCGTTATGACTACAAACTTCATATTTTCAAGACTTTCTCCCCGCCCAAATCAGTGCCACATGGTTTTATATTATTACATGGTTTAGAAATATTTATATACTTTTGTCAATTTACATGGTAAATGATACCAGAAATGGGAATAGCCACTATTACTTCGAAGAATATGATAGTAATACCTAAGAAAGCACGAGAAAAATTTCATCTTCAGGAAGGGCAAAAACTACGCGTGTTTATAGGAGAAAATGAAATGATACTTTCACCTCTTTTATCTATCGAACAATTATGCGGCATTCTCAAAGGACCTCAAACTGCTGCTCAGCTTATTGCAGAAGTAAGAAAGAACGAAAGTAGGTTTGACTAAAAATGTATGTATTTGATACCTTCGCTTTAGTACAATATTTACGAAAAGAAACTGGACATGAAAAAATAGCGCTAATTCTACGGGAAGGAGGAATTATTTCTGAGGGTACACTCTATGAATTACTTCATGTCTGCACTAAAGATTTTTTAGGGCAAGGTCATGATCTCGATGAAAGTATTAGAAAGTCTACAGAGATTGTTGAATCAATTATAGTGTATCTGAAAAAACAAAATATAACTTTTGAAATTGCCCGCGAGGCAGTTTATTTTAAGAGAAAATACCATAAATTAAACTTATCTAATTTTGATTGCCTAGCCTTGGGGACGGCAAAAGTGTTAGGACAGCCGCTGCTTTCAGGAGAGAAAGGATTAGCACAGGTAAAAGAAGTAAAAGTGGAAGGGTGATTTTGTGGGGGAAAAATGATTATTAAACCCATTATTCTGGATGAAAAACAATTATTAATAGTTCTTAGTGAGTCTTCGTTAAAGAAATTGTGGGACAATAAGTATGATGAACGTTGGGATAAAATATCTGATTAGATAGTAAAATTAAGTATTGGCAAATTCACACTTTTATGCAAGAATTAGTAATACAAACAATTGCTAAAATAACTAAGAAAAAAAAAAGAATTAGTCGATAAAATAGATGAATTAATTAAAATGTAATTATTCAATTATCGGCTTTCCTAAAGGAATATACACTTTTTGCCCATCAGCACAATACATCAAGAGGTAAGATTTTTCTCTATCGTTATCCTGAACTGGATATACTTTTTGTCTTGAAGGATCTTGGGGAGCAGGACATATTGTTCCGGTTAAAGTTTCTAAGTTATGTCTTTGAACGGTAACTAATCTAGATTCAGTATCACGCTCAACTCTTGCCCCAATTATTCCTTCTTTGATTCCAGAAAGAGAAGCTACTACAACGATTATTCCAAGGGCAACTGCGCCACTGCCAATATATTTTAAAGTTTGATTTATGTTTTTATTCACCTTGTTGTTTGATTTTGATGATTATAGAGGAATATAAACCCCAGCAGATCTTGCGACCCGCTGAGGAAAAGAGGTGGTTTTGAGGTGTTAGTTACTTCAGAGTGGTACTAATATATAAATGTTGCGGTCATTTTGTTATCCTGCAGTAGTTATATTTATATAATAGGGTAATAATCATGTTTTTGTGATGCCAACTTATTTTGTCACTCATGTAGAACCTCTCCATCCCACTGGTGGAAGAGAAGTCCTTTTTGTGATAAGGGAGCAGGATGAACACGAAGCCAGGTCACATGTAGTGGTGAAAGAAATACCCCATTATTTCTATACTGAAGAACAACCAGCCAAAGAGGCAGCAGCTCTTCTAACCGAAATAGGTAAACACGAAGAGTTGAAACACCTCATTTTTAGAAATATAGCCAAAAATGGTACCAACAGAAGAGTAGTAAGAGCTGAAGGAAGCAAAGAAGATCGACTGATTTTACCGAAAGAATTCATCTGCAATGGAAAAACAGACCATAGAGATACTGCTGGACTTAATTCCCCCTCCAGATTATTGAGATGGTTCTATCCCCCTTTCCTTCAAGTTAATTCTCCTCAAGACATACCACTCCCTTACAGTCGAGAATATAATCGAAGATTGGTTTCTTTAGAGAGTGTAGTAAGAGATTCTCACGCCGTATTTGACATCGAAACGGAAGATTGGGAAATGGGCAAGGATCATATCTTTATGGTAACATACAGATCACCTCACGGAAATATTATATTTCATGATCTTCCTTTTGAGGAGAGTAGTTTAGGAGATATAACCTTAGTCAGATTTGGTTCACAGCAAGATTTAGGTGAGAAACTCACTGTCTTAATTCGTGAAGAAGATCCACTCTGGATTTTCGGACATAATGTGATGAACTTCGATAACATCAAAATTCGCGACCTTACCGGAGAATTCTACCCCGCAGTTAATGGACATTATCCCGTAATTAAAACCGGTATCGGTTTAGGGAGAGTATTAACCAAAGGAAGGTGGACTTTAGATACGTACTTATATCATCGCAATTACAGAAATGTACGTGCAGATGTTAAATTAGAAACGTTAGCTGATTTTGATAAAACTATTTCTTATAAAGAACAAGCCGAACTAGTTAAAAAAGCTAGAAAAGGAGATAGAGCTGCTTTTGTCAGATTGGTTTCTTATTGTGCTGAAGATGGTTTGAAAACAGAAAATGAAGCATTAAAAATTCAGGAAGCAGTGGCTCGAAAAGCTCTTCATTATCGTACTTCTCCCGACATTATTTGTTCTACTTCCGGAACAACCGTTGCTTTAGAGAACTGGGAAAGAAGATATTTTTTGATCAATCAATTCCCGGATGTTTGGAAGAGAAAAAACGCGTTAGTTAGAATCATACAAGGAGAAAATTCTTTCAACTTAGACCAAGAAAAAAAATCTTCATTTCAAGAACATTTCAGACGAGGATTTTTTGAGCAAGCTGAAGTACTTTATTTAACTCCTTTTGTAGCCGGTTGCCGCGAATTACTGGAACAAAAAGATGGAGAACATACTCGAAGATTCAGAGAAAGCAAGAATCCTTTAGAAAAATATGATATTTTACACTTTCTTAACCAAGAAATAACTTTCCTGATAGAAGAAACTACAAAAATACTGGAAAGAGAAAACCAAACTTTACGTAAACCACCCAGAGAATTATCTCGATGGCAGGAAAAAGCATTGTATGCGCTATTTAGAAGCCATGGATTAAGAATTGACAACTCTCTTCAATTTGTTCACTATATTGCCCGAGCTTTAATCGGAACAGATAAAGCAGTTGCTCAATATGATGTAGTTAATGCCGGTGCGAGGTTTCATTTTGTAACTGATAATATTGACGTGGGACGTTTGGAATCTGGTCTTTATGGTTGTTCTTTAGGAAGAGGATCAGTACTTTCTATAAGTAAAGGGGGAACCGCAGTAGCTAATCCATTTCATAGTGATAGAGTAAACCGTTTTATTTACCAGGGATTGGGATTAAAAAGTGCCGGAAGTACTAATTTTGAAAGAAGAGTATTGACTGAAATTTTGGAAAAAGTATTTTGGGTAGGAGATATAACCGGTGCAAAAAAATATTTGGAAAAAGAAGTAGAAACTTTCATTGCTGGAAAATCGGCTGAAGAGGATTATGGTATACCCACCAGTAGAAGAATCTATTACCGAGACCAATTGGAAGAATTACTCGGCCAAGTAGATAGAGTTGCATATAATGAATTGAGAGAAATAAGACCAAGAATCGGAAGTCGTTTCTCACCAGAAACCAGAGCAAGATTAAGAGAAATAGCCGAATCCTGCAGAGAATACGCTGTTCATCCCGATATTATGAAAATGGTTGAAAGCATAGAAAATCCTTTTCCAAATAAAATAAATATTATTTACGTCGCAGGTTCAGATAAACCACTGCCACCAGAAAAAGAATTAAAACCAGATCTAAAAAGATATGAAGACAAAGTTTCAACTGCATTTGCAGATTTAAGTAAAACGTTGGAAGCAGGAAAAAATCCCCCCAGACAACTAAGGTTAGGAATATGAGTCAAAAATTACATCCTAAAACTCTTCAAACTATTCCCCATAGACAAGGTTATAAATAGAATAAATCTTACAGAGTATAATGACCACCTTACGCAACCAAGAACGATTCCGCATACAAAGCGGGGTATTTGACGAATTTACTTTCCGTAATCTCTTTGAACTGCAAAGTAGAGGAATCTACGATGAACTCATTGGACCAATACAGGAAGGTAAGGAAAGTAAGGTTTTCCTAGCTAAAAAAGATAATTCTAAAATAATTGTCAAAATTTATTTCGTGCAAAATTGTGATTTCAACAAGATGTATGAATATATCCGTCAAGATCCTCGGTATGAATATCTTAAAAAACATCGCCGGGATATTATCCTAGCCTGGGCGCAGAGAGAATACCGCAATTTAATTTATGCCCAAAGGGCACATATCAACGCTCCTAAACCAATAACCTGGAGGCAAAATATCATTGTGGAAGAAATGATTGGAGACAAAGATCCCGCCCCTCCTTTAAAAGATGCTATTCCTCAAAATCCCAAAAAATTCTTGGAAGAAATAATCAAACAAATGAAAGGATTATATCAACAAGGATTGGTCCATGGAGACTTATCTGCGTTTAATATCCTAAATTATAAAAATAAACCTTTCATCATAGATTTCTCCCAAGGTACGGTAGTGAAGACTCCTAATTCCGAAGAGCTGCTCAGAAGAGATATTAAAAACGTCCTGCAATTTTTCCGCAAATTAGGTATTAATGCAGATGTAGAGGAAACGTTTATAAAAGTAGTAGGGAAAAAGTAAACCATGGTTGAAGAAAACGTAGAAAATACTGACACTGAATTTTCCTATGAGCTAAAGATACCTCAGGAAAGAGTTGCAGTACTCATAGGAACGGATGGAAAAACTAAGAAAGAGATCGAAGAAAATAGTAAAAGTAAATTGGATATTTCTAAAGAAGGAGATGTGGTTATCACTGGAAGTGATGCGTTATTACTATACGTTGCCAGAGAAGTTATTCGCGCCATCAGCAGAGGTTTTAATCCTAAACACGCCATGCAATTATTGAAAACAGATTATGTTCTAGAGATTATTGATATGAAAGAAGTCGCCGGGAAGAATAAAAATACTATGGAAAGGATGAAAGGAAGAGTCATAGGATCCGGTGGAAAAGCGAGGGAAGAAATCGAAAGATTGACCGACACCCACATTTCAGTGTACGGCAAAACTATCGGAATTATTGGGGATACTGAAAATACTTTTCTAGCTCGTGAAGCAGTAGCCATGTTATTGAATGGATCCATGCATAAAACGGTGTATCATTTCTTAGAAAAGAAGCATAAAGAGAAATTATTTGGGGCGAAGGAGTAGAATTGTAACCATACGTCTCACTACAGTTTCTAAAAATATATAAACCGAAAGAATATTCTATCTATTAATGCGTAAAAAGAAGATGGATTGGAAGAAAATAGGAATAATAGGTTTTATTTTAATAGTATTTTTAGTTGGTTTTGTTCTTATCTCAGTAGAAAATAATTTTTTAGGGGAAGCTTTCAAAACTACTCTGAAAAATATTAACATCAAAAAGACCACCCCTATTAAACCCGTTCTGATAGAGAAACCAAAAATAACCATCCCTAAAACCACAATAAAGAGTTATTCTTTATCTAATTTAGACTGGTCAAAAATTCAAAAAAGTGATAGTAATTATCTTAATTTGATTTCCAAAGGAATGATTGATCAAAAGATATCAGGTCAACTATTAAATTCCATAACTGGATTAAGATTACGGTTAGATTTCTGCACTAATGGAGTGGTAGATCCCATTACTAGAGAGACAGACGTAGATTGCGGTGGTAATTGCGCCCCTTGTGGTGCGGACCAATTTTGCATCATAGATTCTGATTGTCTCAGTTCTATTTGCCGAGATGTTGGAGTCGAAAGATATGATGAAAGAGGTATCTGTTCCACGCCCATTAGTAATGAAGATGCGTGCCATGATTTCCCATATGGAATTGAGTTGTTAAATGGCAATACATTCTATGATACATGTGAGGGAAATATCTTTGTAGATTACACTTGTTTGAATCTTCCTAGAACACAAAAAGTTCCAAGCCCATATACTGTCAGTCGCACAGAATGCCCTTATGGGAAAATATGTCGAGCTAATGCTTGCCGTAATCTTAGAGAAACATGTGATGAAAATGATCCAAGCAATGATATTCATCTGTTAGGCATTGTCCATAATGGCGCAGGGGAAGAAATAAATAGAGATAGATGTATCGACGAAAGAACTATCCGCCAGGCTAATTGCCGGCAAAGTGATGGGTATAGTAGCAATTCTATAACTAGTTGTTCCCAAGGAGAAGTGTGCAGTTTAGGTATCTGTGTCCAAGAGAGATATTGTACTGAGCCAAATCCAGAAGATGTTTTTACGGACGCAACAGTATTTGTTTCCAGAGGAGAGAGAGATTACCGACATATTGATATGTGCACTGATAGTGATACGGTACAACATGTTGTGTGTGATGGACGTTCTCCCACAGTTTCACAGACAGATTGTCCTACCGGGTTAAATTGTGTTCGTGGTTTATGCGGAGATTATCGTGATCAACATTGTGTTGAGTTAGAACAGGGAGCAATCACCACTAATGGGGAATTCTGGCGGGATGGTTGTGATGGCACTCATGCACGTCTTAAAATTAGGGCAGATTGTATTGGAGAAGATATCGTAGCATATGTCCCAGAATTATGTTCCTCCGGACAAGTCTGTTTTAATGGGGCCTGTGTGCAGGCCAGTTGCACTGATAGCGATGGCGGATCAAATGCCAATGTCTTTGGAAGCACTACTTATTCTATGCAATCTTCAGATGGAACAAACAATGAGGGAAGATTTGATGATTGGTGTAGAGTTATTATTGATGCTAATGAGATTGTTCTGGAAAATGATGAAGTAGTGGAACAAGTTTGTGATTCTTATGGTCGGCCATCCAGTGCTTTGATCAATTGCGAAAATAACCAACATTGTTCTGGTGGAGCTTGTGTTGATGGTCAATCTGAAAATACTTGTACAGATAGCGACAATGGAAATAATATTTTAGTTGTTGGATCAATAATTTCATCGAGAGATTATACCAATAGAGATTATTGTTCTAGTAATCATGGTGTCGTAGAATATACTTGTCGTGAGCGCGGTTACATCACTCAAAACTGGCAGACTTGCCCTTCTAACCATCCCTGGTGTGATAACGGTGCTTGTAGCAGAGGAATAGATGATGATCCGGATAATAATGTTTGGTTCCGTGGAACTGTAACTGACATTAATGGAAATATCCATTCTGATTTCTGTCGGGATGGAAAAGTAATTGAATTATCATATAACCGTGAAACGGGCGAGTATACAGAAACTCCTACTGATTGTCCGGAAGGATTTGTCTGTGCACCTAATTTGGGAATTTGTGAATGGATACCTAACCCTTGATTTATTTTTCGTCTCTATTACATTCAAAATATTAATTCAAATCAACTAAACCACAATTTTTATAAACCCACCATTTTTCATTTGATTCATGGCTAAGACCGCAGAAGATATGGCTAAGAAACAGCGAGATATCTCTATCGCCGAATTTTTTGAGAAAAATCGCCATCTGCTAGGCTTTGATAATCCTCGAAAAGCGCTTCTTACTGCCATCAAAGAAG
>Ga0209541_10012669_pt1 | contig 13017 bp, 17 predicted proteins | sample RifCSPlowO2_01_FD_184027 | JGI IMG/M metagenome (GOLD analysis project Ga0209541, IMG submission 184027) | Groundwater microbial communities from Rifle, Colorado - Rifle CSP2_plank lowO2_0.1 (SPAdes) (version 2) | ecosystem: Environmental > Aquatic > Deep subsurface > Groundwater | place...
TTTTAAATAATATTGTGATGGAGTATATATTGATTAAGAGAAGTTATAAATCTCTTTTTCTATTATTTTATATGGATCTATCAATAGTAATCCCCTGTTATAATGAATCTAAAGTGGTAGGAGGTTCTATTAGAAAGATAGATAATTATCTAAAAAGTAATAAAAAAATTGGTAAATATGAAATTATTTGTATAGATGATGGAAGCACAGACAAGACAAGAGCCATAATTTCTGAATTAATCAAAAGTAATAAAAAAGTAATAGTAAACAAAAAAAGAAAAAATAAAGGAAAGGGCTATTCAGTAAGAGAAGGAGTTTATTTATCAAAATATTCTTATATTTTATTTACTGATGCAGATCTATCAACTCCAATTTCTGAACTTGACAAGTTTATTTCAAAAAATAAAGAATATGATTTATTAATTGCCTCAAGAAATTTGAATGCTTCGAGAGTTAAAAGAAGTTTTATTAGGCTATTTATTAGTAAAACTTTTACATTATTAAATAAGCTGATTACTAGCCTAAATTATTCAGATACACAATGCGGATTTAAATTATTTAAAAGAGATGTAGCTTTAGATTTATTTAAAGATCAAAAAATAAATGGTTTTGCTTTTGATGTAGAAATTTTAATGAAAGCAAAAATAAAAAAGTATAATGTCTTGGAAATCCCTGTGATTTGGAATCATAATAACCATAGCAAAGTTTTGATTTTAAAAGATAGTTTTAAAATGCTTTTTGATATAGTTAGGTTAAGGATAATTAAAAATGATTTATAAAATAAAAAGAAACTTAAAACCTTTTTTTGTTTTTTCTTTTATAGGAATAATAAATACTCTAATTCATATTTCTATTCTCTACATTTTGACAGAATATTTTGAAGTTTATTATCTCTTAGCTTCTTTTATTGGTTTTATTTTTGCAGTTACAAACAGCTTTACATTGAATACTATTCTTACTTTTAAACAAAAAATAAAATATAAAACAAAATTAAGGTATTCAAAATTTTTGCTTGTTAGTTTAACAGCAGCTTTAGTTAATTTATTCTTGCTTTATATAATAACTGAATTCTTTAAAGTTTATTATTTATTATCCCAATTGATTGCAACATTTTTTTCATTAATTATAAATTTTTCAGGCAATAAGAAATGGACTTACAATTAACAAAAAAAGAGTTTAAGATATTATTATTAATAATCCTTCTAGCTCTTTTTGTAAGTATTATATTTCTAAATTCTTCTGCTATTAAAGATTGGGACGAAACTGTTTATGCTAATCTAGGATATGACTTGAGTAAAAATCCTCTTGAATATTCATTTTCAAAAAATGGTTGGAGTGATAGGGTTCCTGATGAGAGTTGGCCAAAGGCAGGATTTAGAGCTCCATTATTACCATATATTTTATCTTTATTTTATTTTTTAAAACTTGATTTTATGGTTATTTATATAATCCCTTTAATAAGTGCCCTAAGCATCCTTATTGTTTTTTATTTAGGTAAGCTTATGTTTGATAAAAAAGTCGGGATTTATTCTGCGGTCCTATTTACATTTATTCCATTAAATGTTTTAATGAGTTCCAAGATTATGACGGATTCTCTTTCAACTTTTTTTGTTCTTCTTTCTATTTTATTCTTCTGGAAAGGTTACGAGCTTAAGATTAAGAAATACAAAATTTTATTCGGTTTATTTCTTGCATTATCATTACTATCAAGATATTCTGTTTTATGGATCATGCCTATTTTTCCGATTTATCTTATAATTCGAGATAAATCTCTTAAATTTATTAAAGATAAAGAGTTAGTTTACTCTTTAGGATTATTTTTCATTATACTAGTTCCTTGGTTTATTTATGGATTATCTGAATATAATAATATTCTTGGACCATTTTTGCATGGTCTTAAAGCAGCTACTTACTGGGGCAGTACAGAACCATGGTATTTCTTTTTTCAAAATTCTTGGGAGATGTTTTCAATAGTCAGTATTATCTTTTTATTATCATTGATATCTGTATTTTTTAATAAAGATTTTAAAAGAAAAGAAATTTATTTTTTACTCCTTTGGGTATTCATCTTTTTACTAATGGCAATGACTATGGCTCATAAAGAACAAAGATTTATCTTGCAGATTGTTCCGGCTATTTGTCTAATCTCTGCGTTTTTTATTAGGCAGTTTAAGTATTCAGAAATTGTCATTTTCTTTATTATAATTATTTTATCTTTTTCTCTTATCTCCCAATTTCAATATTATCATAGTCTGACTTATAGAGAAGACACTCTATGTTTCACTAAAGCAGGATATTTTTTAGAAAATAAAAGTAATAGTTTTGTAATTAGTGATCAGTCAACTTTAGGTTATTATTACTTTAAAAAGAAAATGACTTACTTTCCAGATCCTTGGGATTTAGAGAAACTTAAAAATAAAATTGACCATCAACCAGAAAAAGAAGTTTATTTATTCTATACAAAATTTAATACTCCAGATAATGAAAACTATCGACTAATGGAAAAAGACCTTAATCTTAATTTCAAAGTTGTTTTTAAATGTCCAGAAAATGAAAGTTCAAGTATAATCTATCAATACAGATAATCTTCTAGTAGATAAAAATAACCAATCAATTATTCTCTTAAATATTTCTCTATTTCATCTGGAGAATGAAATCCTTCAAGAACCGTTTCTTCGTTTATAATTATGCTAGGTAAGTATGTAATATTATATTTTCTTAACTGTAAATCAACTATATCTAATTTAAGATCTCCGGCAATTGGAAGAAGAATTACTTTATTTCTTTCTTTTTCTTTAACTTCTTTAAGAACATTTGAGATAACTTTTTGTTCAGATACTTTTATATTATTTTTTGGATCATTAGTATAAATATAAACTATAGTATTTACTTTTGACTCACATTTCTCTTTTAATAATATTGTATTTAACCAAAGTTCTGTTTTTAATAGAACATATCTTTTCTTTTCAGTTTTAAGCTGATCAGTTATTTGATTTGCCTCTTCAAATCTTTCTAATTCTAAACCTTCTTCATACAATTTATCTGCAAAAATAAAGTTTTGTTCAGTAGCAAGATCACAATCACTCTTTTCGATTATCTGAAAATAATAGTTTTGTAATCTCAGATCTAGAGAATTAATTTCATTTTCCCTATAATTTTCTAAAACTTTGGATAATCTATAAGATTCTACATAAAATCCCATAGAAAATCCTACAATGAATATAACACTTGTTACTAGCAAAGATTCAACGAAAATCCTAAACCTATTATTTATTATTTTGTGTACCACCTTAAATCTCCTTTAGCCAGTTTATATAATGCTATTAATAAAGGGATTATATAAAGTGACCTATAGACCATAGAGTATGCAAATATCTTTAAAATACTTTTGTCACCAGTTTCTGAATGTTTAAATCCAATCTTATAATAGGTTATGCTTATAATCAGGAATAATGATGCTAAAAACATTAAAAGAGTTGGGCTAAACGAAAAAGTATTAAACTTAAATGGGTTATACCCCTCAAAAAGATAAAAAGATGAGACAGCATAATAAGAACCATGAATCCAGAAATATCTTACTGCTAAAAGAAATCCAACAATTGCAAACATAAATGATGCAGAAACATAAGGGATAACAAAATATCCAAACATATTGTCCGGATTTCCAAACATAAATCTCCAATATTTTTTCACTGTTTGAATTCCTCCAAGATTCCATCTAACTCTTTGGTTAATCCAGGATTTTAGATTGTCAGGAACAGTAGTATAAACTATTGCAGAGTAAGACATCTTCGTTTTATGCCCTATACTTAAAATATGCCATGTTATTTCAATATCTTCAGTTAAATTCTTTGGGTCAAATCCTCCAATTTTTTTTACAGTGGATTTTCTATATACACTTAAAGGACCGTTAGTAACATAGACAGAGTTTACAAAATCAAGGAGCTTTCTTGTCCATGCAATTATTGAATAGTCCAAAACTTGGAATCTTTCCAGGTAATTTTTTTTATTTTTAACAAGAACTCTTGAAGTAACTGCAGATACTTCTTTTTCTTCAAAATACCCAACCATCTTAAATAAAGCATCTGATTCAGGATATGAGTCGGCATCAACAACTGCAATTAATTCGCCTTTAGCTACTTTAATCGCCTCATTAAGAGAATTTGCCTTGCCAGAATTTTCTTTATTTAGAACTTTTAATTGGGAATATTTCTTTGATAATCTTTTTGCAACAGCAAGAGTATTGTCTTTACTTCCATCATTAATTATTATTATTTCAATTTTATTTTTTGGATATTTTAAGTTAATCAAACTATTTACTGTGTCAGAAATTGTTTTTTCTTCATTATAAGCCGGAACAAGAATTGAAACAAAAGGGATTCTACTAGGATAATTATATGAATAAAGATCTTCACTATACCGTTTATGAAGTATTAAAAAGACAAATACAAAGAAAATTCCAAAAAAGAATAATATCAAATAAACTGCTGTTAAAGGTTCCATTATTCCCTTTTCTCAAATTTATTTTTTTCACCTTCTTTTTCGTGAACATTAAAATATTCATAAAACTCTTCAGATAAACTAAGTTCATTAGTATGACCCATTTTTTTAGCAACAACAAGTCCAAGATCCCTGAACTTTTTTATATGGTCATAGCTTTTGTTTCCTCTAATTTTGATTACTACTGACTGTTTTATTGGTTGTTTATATGCTATAACTGCCAAAGTCTCTTGTTCAGCCTTTGTAAATTCAGCATTCCCAGTAGCAAGTTTATTTATCATATAATGGTATTCTGGGGCAACATCCATCTTCCAAGATTCACTCCTATTAATCAGCCTAATTACTCCATTAGAATATTTTTTTTCTAAATTATTTAAAATTCCATTGAGCATAACGGGATTGACATCTGTAAGCATTATTAATTCGTTCATACTAAGAAATCTACCGCTAATAAAAAGTGCAGCTTCAACTTTTTCTATAGAATTTTTCTCCCTTTCTTCAAAAATTAAATCAAGCTCTTTAGCTGTGGATTCACTAATAACTTTTTTTAAATTTTCCTCTTTATTTTCCATAAAGATATATATTTAGTTTCTTTAAAAGGTTTTATAGTTAAGCTTATAAATAAGAAACGAATTATATCTTTATGGAAGGATTACTAATTGGAATTTTAATTGTCTTAGCAATTTTATTAGCAGTAACTTTAGTTATTGGTTTAGTAGTCTTTTGGATTTGGATGATTGTAGATTGTGCAAAAAGAAATTTTAAAAAAGATTCTGATAAAATAATCTGGATTTTAGTAATAATCTTTGTTCAAGTTATAGGTGCATACATCTATTATTTTGTTATAAAAAGAAAAAATAAAAGATAATCTTTTAGAATGGATTATTAAATCATTTTCTTTGAATATAATCCTTAACAACATCTTCATTAAGCCCCTTATTTTTAGAATAATCTAAAAACTTTCCAACAGAATAAATATATCCTTCAACAGTTTTAGAGGAAAAGTTTCTAATCTCAAGCTCTCTATTTAGCTTTTTAAGCAATCCATTTATTAACTCATTATAAGAATCTATTTTAAATATTTTATTGTTTACTTGTTATATTAAGAGTTATCAATAATAAACTATTGATAACTTTATGTTAAGTGAAATTCAAACCCGAGCCCTTACGTTAGAAAACTTTAATAATATGTTAAACTTAATAAAAATATGGGATTGAAAAAATTTATTTTAGTTGGAATCTCTACCTTAGTTATCATTGTTGGCGCTTATTTCGTTTATCAATCAGTCCAAACATCACAGCCAATCAATGAACAGGAAATAAAAGTTGAAATGGAGTTTCAAACAGGTTGTCAAACAGATGCTGATTGTAAAAAGTATATCTCGCACAATAATTGTAAATTGTATTGTGCCAACAATGAAGAAATAAATAATGAAGTTCTTTCAGGTTTTAAAGTAACTTGCGATTCCACATTGTGGGACCCTCCACTTGAAAAAGATTGTAGTTGTATAAATAATAATTGTCAGTTTGTTGATTAAGAACGGGCTCGGGCCTGAACTAGCTCACTATCGTTCGCTCCCCGCTGCGCTTTCGTCTTCGGCTCACCCTCGCCTAACAGCGATTAAGCGGTTCACTTCGTTGCACTCATTCTCCCATATTTTTTGCCATCTCTGTTCGCTCACTCAACTCCATTTTTCTCTTTGAAAAATTTTGTATAGATTAATATATTACAATAAGTATAATTTATAAATTCTAAATACAGTAAAATGATATGGATATCGGTGAAATAGTCATATTTCTATTTTTCTTCTTCTTTTTATTAATAATAGCTTCATTTATTTTCTGGATTGTAATGATTGTAGATTGTGCAAAAAGAAATTTCAAAAATAAGAATGAAAAACTTGTATGGATAATTATCTTGGCACTACTAAATATTATCGGAGCTTTAATTTATTATTTTATAGTTAGAAAAAATGTGCATACAAAAGTGAGTGAAAAAATAAGATTTAAAAACAAAAGAAAGAAGAAAAGATAGTTCTTTAGGATGAATTATCAAATCTTTATTTTAGTAGAATAATATTCCATCTTGAATCTGAAAAAATAACCTTCTAGCGAAGACTAGGAACTTCTGGGTAGTAATAATCTTCTCCTCTAGCATATATCAAATTACAAACTTCATTAATTACCCTCTTAAAATCAAGTTCTATAAACTTAGAAATATCAATAAATTCTCTATTAACCCCAGTAGACAATTCATTTAATCTATCTACTTTTACTTTATTTCTTGGTGTAATTACATCTTCATATTTTTCAGGGGAAAATCTCTGTTCATATCTTTTAACTGGAGATCTTCTGAAACTTTCTGCCACATCAGATAATACTCTCTCAATATAACTCACAATTTCTTCTAATTTCTTTAATTTCAATTAAACCATCTTTTCCCAAGGTTTTTATTGTATAATTAAGATTAAATGCTTTATCCAATTCTTCATCAAATTTAGAATTATTATACTCTGAACCATTATAATCGGAGATCATATAAGAGAATATTCCAAAAAGAGATATAGTTGTTACAATTATATGATCCTGTGCAAAAAGTGAGGAACCAATCATTTCATGTCCCCAGTATTCTATATTATTTTCTATCATTTGTGATTGATTTAAGTAAATTAGTTCAACTCCTTCTTTATCATAATAACAATCTAATGTTAATTCACCTCGATAACTTATAAGACATCCCTCTTTTTTAAGGTCTTTTATGAAGTAGGACCCTTCTATTTTATCATTAATCCCTGATAAATTTAATATTGATTTTCCAAGTTTAGCCTTGTTTCTCTCAGAAATATTTTTATTATCTTCTTTCATATAAACATCTTCTTCAAGTGATTCATCATAAGAAAATTTAACCTCAATATCCTTACAATCTCTATAACTTTCAGACAAGGTTATTGCATTTTCTTTTTTATCAGGATTTTCTTCCCAATAACGGCTTAAGTCAAAATTTTCTCGAAGAATCTGAGAAGGTAACTCTATTTCTTCAACTTCATTTTTTTCTTCGATTCCTATTTCAGTTAAATTTAGAAATATAATTATTATTATCATTAAAATCACTATAAAAATCAAGATAGATAAAATAATAATCTTTCCCTTATCAGACTTTTTAGTTGAAACATCAGCACCTTGATTACCTATAATAGAAAAAGCCTCATTTATTTCTTTATTAGTATATCCTTTATCTATCGCTTCATTTCTCAGTTCAATTTTATCTCTTCCTTCTTTTAAGTAATAAGAAAAGTAATTAACCAAATCTTCTTTTGTCATTAAAAATTTAAGAGAACCTTCATTTTAAATATTACTTATTGTAAAGATTTTTAAGTTGGATATCTATTTAATGTATATGAGAAATAAAAGAGGATTCGTAGTTTTGTTTTTAACAATATTCTTATGTTTGTTATTGATAGTTTTAGGTTATCTTATCTTTCATTTTTATCTTTAGGATTCCTTAAAGAATAAGGAAAATTTAAGAGAATCACCTATTGAAAATTCTGATAAATGTCCTGGACTTCAAGATGATTATACTTCTCCAGATTTTCAAAAATTAAAGTCTTTTTTAGCTAATGAGCCCATGATTAAAGATGTTCCAAAAAATGCAAAAATAAATCTTAATTTTTATCATTTTGTTCAAGATTGTAGAAAAATAGACAAAATATATTTATTTACAGGAGGCAATGTTAAAGAAGAGGAAGTTAAACCAGATATAGATATCTTCATAAGTTCTGATTATATTAATAAAATAAAAGAAGGAAATTTATGTGAAGTTCTTTCAGAAGCTTGGAGTAATGGAGATATAGATCAGGAGGTTTATATAGGAAATACTAAACTAATGTGGACTTATAAAGGATTGTTAAAATACAAAAGTTGTTTGGGTTTATGATTATTGATAATACTATGAATTGGATTCTTTATCAGCTCTTCCAGAATATAAGCTTTCTCTTCTATTTGTTATAGAGGGTTGAATAAGATTATAGATATCATAAGGATTATCAATGTTCTTTAATAAATCATACATTGTTTGCGTTCTTACATTTTGATATCGCATTCCTCCAATTTTAGTTCCACCACTCCCTGTTGAATAGGTTTCTGTTTTTCCAGTGTCTATCTTTAAATTTCCTGTTCCAAATATTTTTCCAATTAACCCAACATTAATTATAACCTGATTTATTTGTTCAAAATATATATGTTTATAATCTGTACCTATTAGACCAGATTTTATTATAATTCTTTTATTAGTTATTGCATATTCCACTACAAAATTAGAAAAGAAATTAAGAAATAACAGCGCGAGTCCTATAATTAAAACTACTAAACCTATAATAAAACCACTTATTTGTTTTTGTTGTCCATTAGAATCATAGTTTATTGTTTGTTTAAAAATCAAAAAAGAAGAAATGCCAAGAATTATTATTAAACCTAAGATTAATCCAGTTACTAAAATCTTCCTATTAATTTTACCTTCCCAAACTTTTTTCTCTCTAGGTTCAAGAATGTTATCTATATATTGACTCATTTTAAGTAACTTATTAATATCATTTTTAATAGTTATAAATCTGTCTTTTTTCAATATATAAATAATAATCTTTTTGAATTATATATTTATAAATCTAATCAATCACCATAAACCTAAGAATTCCACCAGCTCCCCCCAAATTATCAAATTGGACTCCTTGGGCAGTATCTTTTGTTACAATATGAATTTCTGCTGAAGAGGCCTTTGCAAGTTCTTCTAGTCTTCTTATTTTTTCTTTGTCTAATGATTTTGATATTATTAATTTTTCAACTGCACCTCTAATTAATCTATCTTCTACTTCTGCTTCCCCATAAGTAACCTTATCAGGGTCTTTTGCCAATTTTTCAAAGAACTCATCTAAAATCTTTTTTTGTTTTGTAATTTCCTGTTCAGCTAAGACATCTTGACATAGCCCTACTAATTCTTGAAGACCGTGAATTCCCTCTCCTCCCAAATCTTTAACGGCTATTACTTTATCTTTTAGTGCCGTTACAAGTTGTCCTTGTTCTAAGAATTCCTCCTTTGTTGGAATTGGTCCTCCAATCAAGATTCCTTTTAGCTTTTTGTTTTCAAAAAAATAGTCTTTCATATGGTCTGCAACTCTTTTGAAGAACTCTTTTGCCATACTTTCCCTAATTCTATGGAATCTTTGACTTGACTGTCCTCCAGCTCTAGTTTTCCCAGGAATACCACTAGTTAGTGTCTGAAGAAGTTTAATATGTCTGCCATCTAAGATTCCAATAGAAGCTTCATTTCTTTCAATTATTAAAAGACCATAAATATTTTCAGTTTCAAGCATTTCTTTTAGTGGATCTAAAACAAAAGTTTGATCACATCTATAAATCTTAACTTTTAATTTTTTTGGGGGTTCAATCACCCAAATTTGTAAATTTTCTTGTCCCTCAACACTGCTAACATTTCCACTAAAAACAGCTAGACCATTTTCAGGAGTTCTTCCAATTTCCTTTAATTTCCTGATTGCTCTTTCAAGCGCATTAATAACATTCTTACGAGTCGCAGTTGATTTAATATTTGTTGCAGTCCCTTTTTCATCTTCAAGTTGCTTTGTTGTTTGAGTTAATGTAGCTCCGGCTGGGATAAGAACAGTTATTAATTCAGTATGACGCCCCCTGTAACTACTAAGTTCTTCTATTAAATTCTCTAATTCAAATTTTTGTGTTTCATCCATATAAAATAAAGATAACAAACATTTTTAAAAGTTTAGTCATTTATATATTTCTTATATATAATGATTTTAAAATATTAGAACATTACAAATAGTAGATTTTATATTAAAAATATTATAGTAAACTTTATAAATTTGAGTTAATTAATTAATTAATGAATTATACAAGGGGTTTAGTTATATTAATATCTTTTTTTGTGATAATCTTATTGGGAGGATTATTTTTATTCTTTAGATTTTCAGGCCCTCCAGTAGAAAACATTCAAGAAGACCAAATTAAAGAAAATAAATTAAATGAGCCAATAGCATCATTTTCGTTTAATTTATTAGAAGATAATGAAATTAATAGTAATATACAAAATGGACTTTTAAATTGGGAAGAACAAAAAATTGGAGAATTGCAAGTAAATCTAAAAGAAGTCACATCTGTAGAAGAATATTTTATACCACTACTTTTTGGTTGTTTAGAAGGAGTTGATGATAAACCATATTATTTAGTCTATAAAATGGATGATGGTAGTTATTATCCTGGAGGAGAGGGGTTTATTATTCCAGGAGAAACAAAATCTTATAAGCTTGGTTTTTATTTATTTTCGTCTAAAGAATATGTAGATGAATTTTTACAATATCCAAATATATGGCAAGATTATCCACAAGTTGATTATACTCAAAAAGGTATAGATACTAAAGGAAAAAATTCTATAAATGTTATTTTTTACTCTTTAGAAAATGATAGAGACAGGCCACATTGTTTTAATATAGAAGAGAGTAAATTTGAAAAATTTGGAGAAACCACTTTATCCTAAGAATTAAAACTATTTTTAAAGATTAGTAAGAAACAAGATTTATTCCTTCTATTTTAAGTTTAATGTTTAAAAATTTAGAAATTTCTTTAATAGAATCTTCTTTAAAAATTGCTCTAATTCCTATACCTTCCATGAAAAATGAGTTTAAAGATAAGAGGGTATAATCTCTTATGTTTGCATTTTCATTAAATCGGAAGATAAGTTCATATTTCTTTCCTAAGAAAATAGTAGTCCCTCTAAGTTTTCTTCTCCTAGCTATAAGGATAGGGTTTTTGGAGGCAAGAATTTTTAGCTCATTTATTTTAAAAAAACTACTTCTCTTATTGATAATTAAATTATTATTTTTATCTTTAGTTATGATAATTCTCATAGGATAGTAGAAAAAATATACAAAAAGGAATAAAGGAAGAAATATAACTCCAAGAATAATTAAACCAATAACAACTCTTTCTCCAATTGAATTTAGTAAAATTTCTTCCTCGTTTATTCTAATATCTTTTGACAACAAAATTATTAAAAAAGATAAAATAGAAAAGAAAAGCAAAAAATAAAACATAAACTTCTTTTCAAAATTCCAATCTATAGTAACTATCTTTGAATTGTTTATTATCTCTTTTTTCATTATGAGATTATAAAAAATCTATAACTTTAAAAAGGTTATTATATCCTGCTTTTAATGAAAAAAGAGATAATGTTAATTATGATATTATTAGTTATAATAATTGCTGGGTTTTTTATTATCCGTTTATATTTTCAAGAACCAAATATTCTTCCAGAAATTATTATTGATAACCAATCAGAGATTAATTGTAGGGGTTGGGCAATTGATTCATGTGAAACTTTAAATAAATTACCAGAATGGTGGAATAAAGAATTTAATGTTTGGGATACGGATGGTGAGATAAAAAATTTATCTTGTTCAGATTTAACAAATATTAATGACTGTTCATTCATTGAAAATTTATCCGGGGAGATAAATATCAATATCAATATTAATAAAAGTTTAGTTAAATCCTCTTTTAAAGAAAACAAATATTCTTGGAATAGAGAGGTTGTAGGTACTATAGATATTATAAATAATGGAATTGAAGAAGATAGGAGTTATTTTCTTCCGGGAATATTTGGATGTATTAGAAATGAAGATAAGCCATTATACCTCTCTTATTTCTTCAAAGAGAGTTATTATTCACCTAGTGGAATAAAAGAGTTTTTATCTTACCAAAGTCCGGAAAGAACAGAGCTAAACATAGTTTTACTAAGTTCTGAAGAATATTTAAGAGGGTTTATATATTATCCTAATTTATGGTCCGATTATGAAAGCAAAGATTATGATGAAACTGGATTTATAATTGGAGATCCAAAAGAAATTTTATTATACTCTTATGAGAGAGAAAAAAGCTCAAATCCAAACTGTAAGAAACTTAATAGTTCTGAATTTAAGAAATTAGTTGCAATAGCTTTAAACTAATAATTGTTTTAGTTATTCTATTTTATTTCTAAAAATTAATGAACTTAATAAACAACCAATTATATAAGATTCAATCAAATTTAAAACTAGATAAATCCAGTTTATATTTGGTACCTCTCTATTTTTTTCATCAAGAGACATATGAAAAAATGTTGGAAGACCATATGTTGAATATGTCTTAATATAATCTCCTGGGATGCCTCCCGGATTTGTCGGACTATCTTCATATCCTCCGATTTGAGAAGATACAATTATAATTAAAACAAAAATTAATATAGAAACAAAAACATTTTTTATTGTTGGCCTAAACATTTAATTCACCTTACTAAAGTTACTTATCTTTTATTTATAAATATTACTATCATAATTATTGTAATAAATTAGGTTTTAGATCCTATGACAGGCTTTCAAATCTTTTTCAAAATCTTTTAATTCTTTTGGAATTTTAATCCCTTTAATTTCTGTCTTTAGAGAAATTCCCCCATCTTTT
>Ga0209541_10012674_pt1 | contig 13014 bp, 18 predicted proteins | sample RifCSPlowO2_01_FD_184027 | JGI IMG/M metagenome (GOLD analysis project Ga0209541, IMG submission 184027) | Groundwater microbial communities from Rifle, Colorado - Rifle CSP2_plank lowO2_0.1 (SPAdes) (version 2) | ecosystem: Environmental > Aquatic > Deep subsurface > Groundwater | place...
CTATGTAAGACTCGCGCATTTCTTGGGAAATATCCCGATTGATTATTCTATTCTCCTTGTTTTGGCTCATAATCTTGCTTAAATTTATTTACCGAACCCGTCACTCCGCTAACTCCGGCGTCAACACCGCCCTTAATAATACCGAAAAAAACGGAAAGAGGCGAGGAAACTTGACTATTTTTCGGGCTTTCCTTGCTTAATGTAATCCTTAAAGTGGACACCCAAACGGAAACAACTATAAACATTATGACAAAAACGCTAACCAGCAAAATCCGCCTTTTGATATGGTCCGGTTTTTTATGCAATTTTTCTATGTTATCAATAATGGCCATCTTAATTAGCGACTAGGCACCAGGGTCTAGCCACTATGATTTATGAATTTATTTCCTAAACCCTAGTGGCTATTGGCTAGCTCCTGTTTATCATCTTCATACCGCTGATTTTAAAACGACGACTTCTCCTTTTTTCTCGGCCAAATCTTTTTTCTTGATGGTCAATTTCTCCGCCGCCGTCGCCTCGCCGGATCCGAATTCTTTTATAAACTGTTTCAGCTGGCTTTCGTTATAATTCATAGGAATGACTATTTTCGCCCCAAGGTGAATGGCCGCCGCGGCCGCTTTCTGCGGGTCAAGAAGTTCTCCTCCGCCGATGGGAATGAACAATATGTCCACTTCGCCCACCGCCTCCTTTAAACTTGGGTCCATTTCTTTGCTCAACGCCCCCAAATGACAGATTGAAATATCTTCAAGGGTGAGAGTGTAGACGGTGTTGTCGCGGCCGTTTGAACCGATACCTTTTATATAAATGCCGGAAATTTCGTACTCGCCCCGGCCGTCCGCGACAAACGGTTTCGCGCTTGCCCGCCCGGTCTGCTCAGAGCTGGTGGCTGGGCCTTCCGTTTTACCGGGCAGGTTTTCCCAGCCGTTGTAATCCTTATGATTGGAACTGACTAAAACTATATCGGAAGCGAACCGAGGCGACTTGTATTCTGATTCTTTGGACGGCGGATTAAAAGCCAGGACGGTTTCCCCCGATTGAACCTTGAAACACGCAACTCCGTAATAAGTGATTACCATTTGTTCTTATCATAGCAAAACCATGAGAATCTTGCAAAAAAATAGTTTTTAAATATACTTGTAAATTATGACAACAGCCACAGCGCAAAAAGAAAAAACGATATTGCCCGCCGTTCATCTGGGAATTATGGATATTTTGATGAAAATGGCTCCGCTTCCCGTCCCCAAAGTGGACGACTTGATAGAAGGAACTGTTTTAGGCCAGGAACGCTCCGTTCTTTTCGTAGACCTCTCGCCTATCGGCACGGGCATTATTTACGGCCGAGAATACAATCGCGCCAAAGACATAATCAGAGCCTTGGTTCCGGGCGATAAAATTACCGTCAAAATAGCCGAGCTGGAAAACGAAAGGGGTTATTTTTCCTTATCTCTGAAGGAAGCCAAGCAAAAAATGGTTTGGAAAGAAGCGGAGGATTTGCAGAAAACAAAAACTCCTCTGGTTTTGTCCGTCATAGACGCCAATAAGGGCGGTTTGGTGATGGAATGGAACGGCGTACAGGGCTTTTTGCCGACCTCTCAATTGAAATCCAGCCACTACCCTCGCGTTCAAGACGGCAACAAAGACAAAATTGAAGAAGAGCTGAAGAAACTGAAAGGAGAAAAACTGAAAGTAACGATAATCGCCAGCGACCAAAAAGAAAACAAACTTATTTTCTCGGAAAAAAACAGCGATATGGAAGAAATCAAGGATATGGTTTCCAAATACAAAATCGGAGACATCGTGGAGGGAGACGTTACCGGCATGGTGGACTTCGGAATTTTCATAAAAATTGACGATAATCTGGAAGGTTTGGCGCACATCTCCGAGCTGGACTGGTCGTTGATAGAAAAGCCGGCCAACCATTTCAAAGTGGGAGAAAAAGTCAAAGCTCAAATCATCAATATCGTTGACGGCAAAGTTTCTTTGTCTCTGAAAGCCCTTAAGCTTGACCCATGGCAGGAAGCCAAAGATAAATATCACAAAGGCGACATCGTCAAAGGCGTGGTCATAAAGTTCAACCGGCACGGCGCCCTAGCCAGCATAGAAGAAGGCGTGTCCGGCTTGGTCCATATTTCCGGATTTAAAACTGAAGCCGAAATGAAGCAAAAATTGGAAATGGGCCGTTCCTATAATTTCCAGATCACCAACTTTGAACCCAAAGAGCATAAATTGACGCTGGTTTATCTGGAAGGTTAATTAAACTCTCCCATCGCTTTTTCCGTTCCTTCGGACACTATAACGCTTAAGGCTTCCGCCGATTTTTTGGCGGCTTTTTTCATTTCCGCCAATTCAGCCGGTTTGAATTTGCCGACAATGTAATCCAAAAATTTATCGCCGGACGGTTTTTTCACCACCCCTTTGACGTTGGCTCGAGATATGCCGATTCTCACTCGCGCAAAGTTTATCGTCTTGACGGCTTTTATCACCGACTCCACGCCTTTATGTCCGCCCGAATTTTTGCCGAAAGAAATTTTTACCTTGCCCAACGGCAGGTCAATGTCGTCGTGGACGACGATTAAGTTTTCCGCCCCATAGGACAAACTTCGTTTTCCTACGGGGTAAACTTTTTTCTTTGTAATTTTAGAAATAATTGGCACCAACGATAACCCGGACTTATTCATAAAAGTCTCCGGCAAAATTATTTGGAATTTTTCGCCGCCAATTTCTCCTTTCGCCATCAAGGCTTTCAATTTTTTATCAAACTCCGGCGTATCAATCCCCTCTTTTTTGACAAACTCCAAAACAGCCATCCTCCCCGCGTTATGGCGAGTCATTTCGTATTCCTCCCCCGGATTTCCCAAACCGACGATGTAATACATAAAATCATAATAACACCTTTTCCTTGATTAGAAAACTCTTTTGTGTTAAGAATGTCTGTAGAAATTAGAATCTTAAAATAACTTTTTATAAGGAGAAAACAATGGAAAGATGGCAAGACACGACGCCGAAAGAAATTCTGGATAAAATGATAATTAAAAAAACTGATTCGCTTTATGAAATAAATCACAGGCCGAGTTTTAAAGACACATTCGCAAAACTTGTAATAAGCACTTCGGAAAGGTCGGTTTGTTTATTTTACGATGTCGGAGCGGCTATATTCAAGGACCAACACATCTTATGCACCGGTTATAACGGACCAGCTTCCGGAGATGTTCACTGCACAAAAGTCGGTTGCGCGCGAATAGTGGACGGAGAAATAAAATCAGGCACAGGACTATGCCGCGGTTCGCACGCCGAATTAAACGCTATCGGCAATGCGGCCAAGTGCGGAATAAACATCACCGGCGCGAGTATAATGACAAGCTGGCGGCCTTGCTTTGCCTGCGCGAAACAGATAGTCAACGCCGGGCTCAAGGAAGTTCTGTATCTGCTTGACTACAAAGACGATCCTAATGTTGACGGCTACTTGAGAAAACTCGGCATAAACATCGTCAAATATGAATCTGAATATCTGACGAGGTGGATAAACAAGCTTAACGGCGAATTTATCCAAAAGAAATAAAAACAGCCAAAAAACAAAAAGGGGCATCAACGAGAAAATTGTTGATGCCCCTTTAAAACTTTGGAAAGGAAATGGAATTTAAACTTTTCGCGTAGGGAAATAATCCCCACTCTCTCTTAGTTTTATGTCTCTGCCGCAATACCTGTTTCCTTCGGCGCAGACACCTGTTCTATAACAAGCGGGAGCAAATACCGACAAAAGATTCTCATTCTCAATATTTCTTCTTAGCTGTATGGACAAATTACATATTTCTTCTTGGGCGCATAAGCAGGTTCTTTTCATCTGCTCATGGCAAATTGCATTTAAAGAACCTCGTTTGCTGTAACGCACCATCGCTCCGTAAGGTGCGATAATTCTGGCTAAAGATGGCGGTATTTCTTCCGTTAATTCACGCCACCTTTCCAGAAGATTTGTAGCTTCTTTTTCCAAACCCATCTCTCTTAATAATGGAGGCAAGTAAAATCTGCCCGTAAAATAAGGTTCGCTTCTTGAAATAGTTCTATGCCTTTGATCCTGGCCCATTGTAGCCAGAGATATTTCAATCTCGCTCCTTATTTCAGCGAAATTATTGTCCATCAATTCCGGTTGATAATGCAAGATATCTACCGGATGCATTATATTGGGTTCTGGTTTTTTAAAAAAATTATCGCCTAAGACATCAAGTCCCCAAAGGATTGGTTCGTAACCGATTTCATGTCCAGTTCCACCTTTTCTAAAAAGTGACGACCAATCTTTTCCTCTCTGTTTTTTCTCATCAAACATAAAATGCAATTTTGGAAAAGAAGTTAGCATTATCATCGCCATCTTTGTGGTAATATGTTTCATCACGGGATTCCATGCGGATTCATACAACGCCACAAGAGAAGAAAGGTTTATCGTAAAATCTAAACCAGTCGGAAATATGACTGGAATGAACATCCGCATTTGCTCTTGAGCGAATTTCGGGGCGTTCGCTTCAATGTATTTCTCGGATGCGAATGGTCTTTCCTCTTTGATAAACTGTTTGGCAAGATTTGTCGCTCCTTCAATGTTTGTGGAGTAAGCTTCCAGTCCGCTTTTGATGTAGCTAACTACCTTGTCGATTTTTTCATGACGAATGTTCGGCCAGAAAAATTTTATATAATCTCCAATTTTCCCGAAATTAGGATTTAAAAACATCTTGGCGCAGAATCTGCCGCTTCTTTGGTCGCTGTTGTAAAAAGGACTTGCCAAGTGCAACCCGAAAGTGACATCTCCCACAGCAATACCGTCAATCTTAAATGTCATGAAAAAATGCTGTAAAGTAGTATGATGACCGACATCAAACAATCTGTTTTTTACGTCAATTTCTTTCCCAAAATCAGGCGGTGTGTCTTGATAACACATCAGAGCCGCATGACTTGCCAATTCAACAGGATCAACATTAGTGCGAGCCAACAATTCCACATTAATCATTTCAATTCTCCTCTCGTAAAACATTTAAAAAGGTCTTGGTTTAGAGTTCAAAGTTTCCCAAATAATATCACTGATATCTTCCGGCGGCATAGGTTTTTCGCCTTTCATGCAGTTAATTTTTAACCAACTATATCTTTCTATTAATTCATCGCTGATTTTTCTTACTTCTCGCAAGTGCTCTCTATTCTCGTGACCGTCACTTTTACCATCAGTGTAGCTTTTTTTCTCTTGGGCATCTTTGTTTTTTAGTAACGCCAAAGAAATCTCAAGAGAAACATCTAGGTAAATAGTAATGTCGGCGCATTTTGCGCCAAAAACATTAAACTCCAAATCTTCAAGCCAATCAAAAAACTTTTCCCTTTCTGAAGAGTCTGCTATTTTGCTTCCTTGATGCAGAAAATTATCGCCGACATACCTGTCGCAAACAACAAGCTTTCCTTTGGTTAACCATTGATTTATTTGTCGCATGCTTTCAAACCTGTCTCCGGCGTATAAAATTGACGCCAGATAAGGGCTGACTTCCGTAGCTTTGCCAAATTCTCCCTTCAGATATCTGCCGACCATTTTTCCGAAAAAATTTTTTTCATATCGGGGAAAGTCAATGCTTTCCGTATCATATCCACACTTTTTAAATTTATCCACAAGCAGACTTGTCTGCGTTTTTTTACCGCATCCATCTGGTCCAGTTATCACTATGAGTTTCCCTCCATTTTTTTCCATTTCATTTCCTTTCATAAATTGTTAAACTGCTAGATAAAAACTGTTTTTCTTTTAACATTCCTAGCATATTGAGTTATAATACGCAACACAATGAAAATAAAATTCCAAAAAATTCTAGACGAAGCGATAATTCCTCATTACGCCCATCAGGGCGACGCTGGAATGGACATTTTTTCGGCCGAAGATGCGGTAATTAAATCCGGGGAAATAAAAAGCGTAAAAACGGGGGTGAAAATGGAAATGCCGGAAGGGTTTGTCGGACTTATTTGGGACAAAAGCGGATTGGCTTTAAAGAATGGAATTAAAACTATGGCCGGAGTGATTGATTCCGGTTATCGGGGAGAAATAGGGGTTGTTTTGGCGAATTTAAGCGGCCAAGATTATAAGATAGAAAAAGGACAAAAAATCGCCCAAATGCTTGTCCAAAAAGCGGAACGGGCGGAAATTGAAGAAGTAAAAAAACTGAACGAAACTCCAAGAGGCGCCGGCGGCTTCGGCAGCACCGGACTTTTTAAAACATAAAAAACTTGCCTTGCAATCGCCAAATTTATACTGTATTATGAGCGAGAAATGGAAGAAAATTTGCCAATAAAACATCAAAAAAAAGCAAGCGCGTTTTTTGATTTCATAAAATTTATTTTTATCGTGGCTGTCATCGTCATTCCCGTAAGATTTTTGGTCGCCCAGCCGTTTCTAGTCAGCGGAGCGTCCATGGAGCCGACTTACCATGACGGAGATTACCTTATCGTTGACGAGATTTCCTACAGAGTAAGCGATCCTAAAAAAGACGACGTTATAATTTTCCGCTATCCGAAAAACCCGAAGGTTTTTTTCATAAAAAGAATCATCGCTCTCCCAAATGAAGAAATAATTTTGGATGGCAAAGATATTAGACTTAAGGATGACGAATACTTCGTGATGGGCGACAACCGCGAGGCCAGTTCCGACTCCAGAGTTTGGGGACCGGTGCCGAAAAAATTGATAATCGGCCGATCCATCGTTAGGCTCTGGCCATTGAATAAAATCGGATTATTCCCAGGCTATTAAGTTTTTAGTTTTTAGATTTGAGTTTTTATTTTGAAACATGTCAGATAAATTAAACATCCAAAGCCCCAAAGGAATGCACGACCTGCTCGCCGACGAGTACGTTCTTTATCAGAACGTATTTGACAAGGCGGAAGAAATCGCTTCTTATTACGGCTTCAAGCCTATTCAAACTCCTCACATGGAGAGTGTTGACCTTTTTACCGCCACTGTCGGCGCCACTTCGGATATCGTGGAGAAACAGATGTATTACGTAAAAAGCGACGGCAACAGCAATCTTGTTTTGCGCCCCGAAGGAACGGCGCCGGTGATGAGGGCTTACATAGAACACGGCCTGCACACTCTTCCTCAACCGGTTATGCTTTGGTACAAAGGCTCTTTTTTCCGACACGAAAATCCCCAGAAGGGCCGGTTCCGAGAATTTTTTCAGTTCGGCTTGGAAATAATAGGAGAAGGCAAACCGATAGGAGAAGTGATGATTATCCAAATTTTCACCCTGGCGCTCAAAGAGCTCGGCCTCGGCCCGGTAATCGTCCACATCAATTCTGTCGGAGACAAAGAATGCCGCAGCGAATACCGGAAAAAACTTATCGCTTATTACAGAAAACACTTGTCCAGTCTCTGCAAAGACTGTAAGCGAAGATTTAGGGAAAACCCTTTGCGGCTTTTGGATTGCAAGGAAACAAAATGCGCGGAAATAAAAAGAAATACCCCTCAATCCATAGATTCTCTGTGCGCTCCCTGCAAACAACACTTTAAAGAAACTCTTGAATTTTTGGAGACAAACGGCATAAATTACTACTTGGACACGAAGCTGGTCAGAGGGCTGGATTATTACACTCGAACTGTTTTTGAAATTTTTCTTGACCAAGAAGAAGGCTCGGAAGGCCAACCTTTGGCGCTGGCCGCCGGAGGAAGATACGATCCGCTGGCGAAAATATTGGGAAAGAGAGACATTCCGGCGGTGGGCGGAGGAATCGGAGTGGACAGAGTGGTGATGGTTATGCAAGAAAAGAAAATCGCGCCAAAACCGAAAAGAACGCCGAAAGTTTTTTTGATCCAACTCAGCCAATCCGCCAAACAGAAGAGTATGAATATAATAGAAATGTTTAGAACGGCCAACATCTATATCGCCCAGTCCATAAGCAAAGACAATCTCAATAGCCAATTGTCCCTTGCATCAAAGATGAAAGTGCCGTATGTTTTAATACTGGGACAGAAAGAAGTTTTAGAAAATTCCATTATGGTAAGAGATATGGACACGGGAGCCCAAGAATCGGTTCCCATGGAAAAGGTCGTGGAAATTATAAAGAAAAAAATAACAGGCAGGAAATAATTTTTTATGATTGAAGTAAAAAAGAAAGACAACGAATCAACGCCAAGCCTGATGAGGCGCTTCAGCCAAAGAGTCAAGTCTTCGGGCAATTTGCCTAAAGTACGAAGCTTGAGATTCAGAGCCAGGCCGAAATCAAAATTGAAGAAAAAAGAAGACGCTTTGAAAAAAGTCGCTTACGCCAAAAAAACCGACCTTCTAAGAAAACTCGGAAAGATAGAGTAAAAAGAGCGATGAATAAATCTTGGCTGAAGGTTAAAAATCAGGTGTTGGGAGAAAAATACGACCTGAGTTTTTCCTATGCCGAAAGCGATGAAATGAATAGGCTGAACAAGCTTTATCGCAAAAAAGATTATCCGGCCAATGTTTTGTCTTTTCCTTTATCCGAGAGTGAAGGAGAAATTTTAATAAACAAAAAATATCAAAAAAACGCCGGGTTGTCTTTTTATCTTTTTATCCATTCTCTCTTGCACTTGTCCGGCTTAAAACATAGCCAAAAAATGGACGAAAAAGAACTGGAGATAATGCAAGAATTTTACCCGAAAGACTGCAAAAAAATAATGACGGATTTCTGATACCGTTATCCACAATTAGTAAAATTACTAAAATTGCCCGAGTTGTTATATAATATTACATTATATGGCTCGCAATATCATAACTGGCCTTGATATCGGCAGCTCTTCAGTGAGAGCTATTGTCGTTGAGCGGAAAAAAGACGGCTCTCTGCACATATTGGCGGCCGCCCAAAAAGAATCCGAAGGGGTCAGAAGAGGCTATATCACCAGCCTTGAAGACGCTTCCAAAGCAATTTCCGCGGCCGTAAAATCCTTGGAAAAAATTTCCGGCCTGTCCATAAGAAACGCTATGGTTTCCGTCGGCGGCATCAGTCTCGGTTCTTACCGCTCCAAAGCGATGATAAGAACTTCCAAGGCCGACGGCGAGATTACCGACCACGACATCAAAAGACTCATTGCTCAAAGCGAAGCCAATCTGGCCAACATGGCCAACAAAAAAGTAATTCATTCCATCCCCCTTTCGTTCAAAGTTGACAATGCGACAGTCTACGGACGGCCGACGGAAATGAAAGGCGTAAAATTGGAAGTGGAAACTCTTTTAATCACCTGCTTAAGCCAGCACTTGTCCGACCTTATAAAAACGATTGAGGCTTCCGGTTTGTCCGTGGACGATATCGTCGCCTCCCCCTTGGCCACCAGCTACTCCGTCCTGACAAGACAGCAGAAAGAAACGGGCTGTGTTATGGCCAATATCGGCGCCAGCACCGTTTCTGTGGTTGTGTTTGAAGACGGACTGCCAATCTCTTTGGAAGTGTTCCCTATCGGTTCTTCGCATATCACCAACGATATCGCCCTGGGACTGCAGGTCCCTCTGGACGAAGCGGAGAGAATAAAAATAAATTACGGAACGGAAAATACCGTATCCAAGAAAAAATTGTCCGACATAATAGAAGCCAGATTAAACGACATTTTTGAAATGATAGAAAATCATCTGAAAAAGATAAATCGTAATCAAGTTCTTCCGGCCGGCGCAATTTTAACCGGAAGCGGCTCCAACCTGTTCAGCGTGGAAGAAATCGCCAAAGCCTCGCTGAAACTTCCGGCAAAAACCGGAATTCTTATGCCGTCCAACAATCATTCGCTTGTCATAACGGCGCCGACGACAAACTTAAGAGACCAGATTCTCAATGACCCGGGCTGGTCCGTCGCATTAGGGCTCTGTGTTTTCGGATTCAACAATAATCATTATTTGTATGAGAGCGAAAAATCGGCCAAAGGCGGAGGAAATATACTGCCCACCATCAAAAAATGGCTTCATAATTTGTTGCCGTAAAAAATACCGCTAAGAATATAACTCGCTATGAGTGCCAATTTCTGAAAACAAAACTGTGTCTTTGTCCAAAAATTTGTAGATTATTCTTATGTTGCCGGTAACACTAATGCTCCTATAGCCCGTATATTTGCCGTTTAGGGCGTGATTGTTCAATATTGGATTATATGGATCTTTTTCAAACAAGATGTTTCTTTCTTTTACTTTCTGCCTAATTTTGTCGGGAAACTTTTTATACTGTTTTTCAAAAGTCCTATGAAATATTATTTTCATAAAGTATCCAGATATTCATTGGCTTTTTCGGCGGAAGAAAAAACAGGCGACATATTCTTGCCTTTTTTAATGTCATTTTCCACTTTGCCCAAGATATTTTCAAGGGCGCGAGTCATCGTCGGAACGGCGGAAAAAGACACGCTCCTGTTGCGCACGAATTCTTTAAGAAGCGCATTTATTATGCCGCTCAGAGGCAGCCCCAAATCCTTCGCCAACGCCTGAGCGTTTTCCTTCACTTCCTTGTCCGCTTTTATGTTGATCATTGTTTTCATATATCCATAGTATATACAACGGACTTTATGTGTCAAGAAGATATATCTGCCCATAACAATAAAGTGTCCGCCTCCATCTACTGTGTTATACTTGCAATATGAATGAATACTTTATTAAGATGGTGGATGCACCAGGTTTGGCGCATATGGTAGAAAAAGAGGTTCTTGTGGAGTTTAGCCTTCGTGCGAGAAACCAATGCGACCGATTTAGCAGATGCGCAGGCTTTCTTCTTTACGAAAAATACCGCAAATATGAAGGTGGAGAAGGATCAAAACGCATTTTTGCAAAAGGACACGTAAAAACCGATGATATTGTGCCGTCTGACTGTATTGTTGAAGGAAAAGTTTTTCCAATCGCGATGAAAACAACTATTGACAAAGCAATCCCTGCCGGCCAACATCATCACGGACTCTCTATTCAAGAAATTAACAAAATTTGCCCCGATCTAGATTTTCGACCAAGACCAAAATTAGGTGGTCTATACCCTACCAATAAAGCGCAATTTGATGCCCTAAGCGCGGAATTATATAAACGAATTAAATAAAACTATATTCCAACACTTATTTTATTTGTCTTTTAAAAACTAAAATAAAGTTTCCAGTACCAGCACCCCACGCAACAGTTGTGTTTCCAGCAAATGGCGCTATCCCTACAAGCTCCCAACCGTTCAATCCAAGTATGTTCATAGACTCTTCTATTTTTGGATCTAATTTTGTATTTATCCATCCCTTGAAATCCGCTTTTGGTGCTATGATTTTATATTCCCATTTTTCCATAACTATACTATATCACATACTGTGTCCACCTTCATCTGTATTCTGTATTTTAATACTGAGTGTTGCAATTGATTGTTGAACTTACTTTACGACCGCTTGACCGTAAAAATAAAAAGGCTAGACTAAATACACTATGACAAAAGTCAATCCGGAAATAGAAGCTTTCGCCAGAATAAAAGTAATCGGTGTCGGCAATTCCGGCAACAATTCGGTCAATCACATGATACGTTCCAAGGTTAAAAACGTGGAATTTATCGCCGTGGACACGGACGCCCAAAAGCTCCATCACAGCATGGCCAGCAAGAAAATCCACATCGGCAAAAACATAACCAAAGGCTTGGGCGGAGGAATGAATCCGGAATTGGGCAAAAAAGCCGCCGAAGAAACCAAAGAAGCGATACAAGAAAGCATCAAAGGCGCCGATATGGTTTTCGTTGCCGGAGGGAAAGGGGGAGGCACGGCCACCGGAGCTCTGCCTGTGGTGGCCAGAATTGCCAAAGAACAAGGCATACTCACGATTGCGGTAGTTACCAAACCTTTCGGTTTTGAAGGCGCCCACCGTTCAAGACTGGCCGAGCAGGGATTGATAAATCTCAAAGAAGCGGTGGATGCCATGATCGTCATCCCCAACGACCGTCTGTTGAGCATCGTTGGCAAAGAAACCACTTTTCTTTCCGCTTTTCAGATTTGCGACGATGTTTTAAGACAGGCCGTTGAAGGAATTTCCGACCTTATCACTATGCCCGGCATCATCAATGTTGATTTCGCCGATGTCAAAACGATTATGCAGAACGCCGGCTCGGCTCTGATGGGCATCGGCTACGGCCAGGGAGAAAAAAGAGCGGAGGAAGCGGCCAAAATGGCCATCAATTCCCCCTTGCTGGATATTTCCATTGAAGGGGCTAAGGGTGTCTTGTTTGCCATTTCCGGCGGACCGGACCTGACCATGGTGGAAGTTCAAAACGCGGCCACCATCATCACCGAATCAATAGACCCGGACGCCAAAGTCATTTTCGGCACCATCAACGATGAAAGGCTTAAAAAGGGAGAGATTAAAGTTACCGTCATCGCCACCGGGTTTCCGGCGGAAAGATTGTCCGGAAGTTCCTCCGGCATAATCAGGAAAGCTCCCCTGCCTTCAAACGCCAATTTGGCTAATGAAAACAAAGATTTGAAAGATTTCAAAGATTTCCGGGAAAAAGCCAAAGAAGACAAAAGCAAAGATACCGGAAACGACAAAAAAGAGAAAGACAACGACTCTTGGGATGTCATTCCGGCTTTTCTAAGAAGAAATAAATAGAAAATATCAAAATTAGGAAGTAACATCATTTGCTCGGTTCGCATAATTTTCTGCTGAAAATTTGCTCTGCTCACGCCGCCGCGCTGTGCAAGACGTCGCAAACGATGTTACTTCCTAATTTTTAGATAATCATACGCCGATAAAGCCGCTTTCGCCCCTTCTCCGGCGGCAATAACGCACTGCTTGTATTTGACATCCGTCACATCGCCGGAAGCGAATACGCCCTTGACCGATGTTTCGTTAGTTTTCGGATCTATAATTATTTCATCGTATTCATTTGTTTTCAAAAACCCTTTGACGAAAGCCGAACTGGGCGACCAGCCGACATTCACAAAAATTCCTTGAGCTTTAAGCGTTTTTTCTTCGCCCGTTTTTTTGTCTAAATAAATAATTTCTTCAACAAAGTTTGCTCCTTTGATTTCTTTAATGTCGGCATTGGTTATAAAAACAACTTTAC
>Ga0209541_10012676_pt1 | contig 13014 bp, 6 predicted proteins | sample RifCSPlowO2_01_FD_184027 | JGI IMG/M metagenome (GOLD analysis project Ga0209541, IMG submission 184027) | Groundwater microbial communities from Rifle, Colorado - Rifle CSP2_plank lowO2_0.1 (SPAdes) (version 2) | ecosystem: Environmental > Aquatic > Deep subsurface > Groundwater | place: Rifle...
GGTGCCGATGCCCTTCCTGCCGAGGTGCTCAATCAGCTGCTCCCGCTTCAGCTTAAACCCTTCTTCAACCTTTATAGTGTACTGGTGAAACGCATGGATACATCCCTCTTTTACAACCGGCACTTTTATCCCTTTTATCTTCCCGAGCCTCTTGGACAGATAAGCCGCATTTTCGGCTCTTTTCCGGTTCCATCCCTCTATCTTTTTCAATTGTTCAACGCCGATTGCAGCGTTGATGTCAGTCATCCTGTAATTAAATCCCAGGTCAAAATATTCATATCTTGTTTTTTCGCTCTGACCGTGGTGCCTGAACCTTCTTGCAAGCTCGGCAAACTCATCGCTGCCTGTCGTCAACATGCCGCCTTCTGCAGTCGTGATATTCTTTGTCGCGTAAAAAGAGAAAGTCCCAATATCCCCCAATGTTCCGCATTTTCTGCCATTGCATTCTGCGCCTATTGCCTGGCACGCGTCTTCTATGATCTGCAGGCTGTGGCGTTCGGCGATCTTCTTCATCCCTTCATAATCGTACGGGTGCCCATACAAATCCACGGCAATAACTGCCTTTGTCTTTTTTGTTATTTTTTCTTCAATATTTTTGACATTGATGTTGCAACTGCCCTCTTCAATGTCTGCAAAAACCGGCTTTGCGCCCTGCATAAGGATAGAATTTGCAGTTGCTACAAATGAAAAAGGAGTTGTAATGACTTCATCGCCCGGCTTGATTCCGGCCGCGTAAAGCGCGCAGTGCAATGCAGCTGTCCCGGAGTTTACTGCAACCGCATTTTCTGCCCCGATGAATTTTGCAAACAGGCTTTCAAATTCCCTGACTTTTGGCCCCTGCGCTATGGTGCCGGACTTTAGGACATCAGCTACCGCCTTAACCTCTTCGTTGCCTATGGACGGCCTTGAAATCGGTATCATTTTTTTGTTAAAGCTGTTTTCTGCCCGCATTTTGGGCAGATCAGCGATAATCTGCTGCCCTTCTTTTGGAGTTTTTTTATTTTAGCCCCGCAGGCGCAAACATACCCTTTCGGCTCAGCAGGATTGCCGTAAGCCAGGACATAATCGCCGACATCCTTTGTAACTACCGAGCCGGCCCCTATCATTGCAAATTTTCCGATAGTCGTGTTGGGCAGTATTATCGAGCCGGCGCCAATCGATGCGCCTTTTTTGACTGTGATCCTGCCATGCTCCCAGTCCCCGCTTAGCTTTAATCCGTTGTCGCCTGTTATCGCTCTCGGGCTCTTGTCATTGGTCAGGCAGGCATGTGGCCCTATGAAGACCCCGTCTTCGATTCTTGCGCCGAAGTAAATCGAGCAGTTATTCTGTATTTTGACATTTGTTCCTACCCTGACATCATGGTCTATGTATACACCCTTTCCAAGCACGCAATTCGCGCCTATAGAGGCATTTTCCCTTACATGGCAGCCATGCCATATTTTTGCATTGGCCCCCACTCTTGCTTTTTTCGAGACATCGGCAGTTGGGTGTATAAGGGAGTTTTTCATAGCGGATTCGCGAATAACCAAATTTATAAAATTACCTGTAGCCCGTCAGCGGCTTTTAAAGTTTGTGATACTGAGTTCCATTCCCCGCAGGCTGGAAGGATTATTGTACGAATGACCTGTATAGCTTTTCAGCGACTTTTTCTATTGCGAAATTCTCAACAATCCGCTTTCTTCCGCTCCTGCCTATGCCTGACGCCAGTCTCTTGTCTTTGATAAGGGCAATGATTTTTTCCGCCATGTCATCCGCGTCAAATCTTTTTGAGATTAATCCATACTTTCCGCTTGGTATGACAAAGTCATATCCCCCACATTCCATCACCACAACCGGCTTTCCGCATGCCAGCGCCTCGTTCACGGCAGGCGTTACCTCCTGATAGTTTGCAAGCACGAAAACATCGCACATGTTGTATATTCCGGCAAGCTCTTCGTGCCCTTTGCTGCCCAGGAATCTTACATTGCTTTTGATGCCCAGCTTTTCGGACAGTCCGGATAAATAATCCTTGTAGTATCCGCTGCCCACAATCCAAAGCTCTGCATCAATCCCTTTTTCAATGACCTTCCTGAGCGCCCGGATAATAAGGTGGTGCCCCTTTATCTTGTACAATCCTCCGACAGAAAGCAAAATCTTCTTATCTGGCTTTTTTACCTTCATTGGCCTGAAGCATCCTGTGTCAGTGGCATGGCCCGTTATTATGCTTTTTTTAGCGTTATCGATAAGCCCAAGGCGCATGCACCTTTCCTGTGCTTCCGGGTTTGTGAAAACATGGAACCTTGAATAGTCATAAGCCCTTTTCATGATTGGGTTTATAATGTATTTTGTCAGCCTGAATAGGAAAAATCCATCGACTGTCTGCGAAGTTCTCAGGATGAACCTGACGTTGTACCTTTTGGCTGCCCTGTATGCCTGGTAGGCAAAAGCATAAAATTCCGGGTTATTGGAGGTTATGACATCATATCCCCTGAGCTTCTCCGCCATGCCGGTGTAATAAAATCTAGGAATTCCCATGACGAACAATGCTTTCTCAAAAACAGTTCCGTAATCCAACCCGTTGATTTTTTCAATTTTGAATCCTTCAATTTCCACCTCATTTTTTCTGTCGGTGAACAGGGCAGCCTCAATATTCCTGTTTTTTATCAGGTACCGGTATGTCTTGATGAAATTGTTCAGGGAAGAGTCAATGTCAAAATGAGTGGGCATTACTATCGCAACCTTAAGTTTTTTCATAATGCAAACCAATGAGAAACTATTTAAATAGATTTGGGTTGCTTTGCCATCATGAAAATTGTAAGCATTGTCGGCACAAGGCCGAATTTCATGAAGATAGCCCCACTGGTCAAAGAATTCAAAAGGCACAAGATGGAGAACGTGCTGGTGCATACCGGCCAACACTATGATTTTCAGATGAGCAGGCTTTTTTTTGACGAACTCGGGCTGCCGAAGCCCGACGAGCATCTGGGCTGCCCAAGCGAGCTTGGGCAGGAAGAACAAAAAACTTTTCTTAGGAAGGCCATTGCAGGCGTCCTCAAAAGGCAAAAGCCAGATTTGGTCGTGGTGGTTGGGGACGTCAATTCCACAGTCGCCGGAGCTGAGGCTGCGCATGAGCTTGGCATAAAAGTGGCCCATGTCGAGGCCGGGCTGAGAAGCTTTGACATGAGCATGCCTGAAGAAGCTAACAGGATACGCACGGATGAAATAAGCGATTTTCTCTTCACGACTGAGAAAAGCGGAAATTCTAACTTGCTGAAAGAGGGAATACATAAGGAAAAGATTTTTTTCGTCGGCAATGTCATGATAGACACGCTTCTGGGCCATAAGAAGAAGGCGTCGGAATCGAAGATACTGGATAATCTGAGCCTGAAAAAAAAAGAATACTGCGTGCTTACGCTGCACAGGCCGAGCAATGTCGACAATAAAAAAGATTTTGAAAACATACTTTCAATTCTGGAGGAGGTAAGCAAAAAAACCAGGATCGCATTCCCGATCCACCCCAGGACAAGAAAAAACATCGAATCTTTCAGCCTCGGCGAAAAAATAAAAAGCATGGAAAACCTTGTCCTGACAGGGCCTCTTGGCTACCTCGACTTCCTCTGCCTGATATCAAACAGCATGCTCGTACTGACTGACTCAGGCGGAATACAGGAAGAGACAACAGTCTTGGGAGTGCCGTGCATAACACTGAGAAACAATACAGAGAGGCCAGTCACCTCAGAGCAGGGGACTAATCTTTTGATCAGCACAGATAAAGAAAAGGTCATAGCTAAATCACTCGATGTAATAAACGGCAAAATAAAACTTAATAACAGGCTGCCCGAATTATGGGACGGAAAGGCCGCTGAAAGGATCGTCAGAATTCTGCTGGATTCCGGAAATAGGAAGCATTAAATAACTGCTAATTTTAAAGTTTATTATGGGGGGGTTTGGCATTTCCAAAGAGGTGGTAGCTGGTAGACTTATTCTTTATAGGGCATTCAATATAAAAAATCATTGTCGAATCTCGCCAGTTTCTTGTCATATCGCTCAATTAATAAACAAAACCAGAGGTGTATCTCTATGAAAAAGGCATATATTCTAGCCATTATTTTAGTTGTTGGGATCTTACTGTCAGCTGCGGCATTAAGCCAGATAAATCCAATAAAGGATACTGCAACCAAAATAAATACAATAACCCCGACAATAAATTTAGAGCAAAAAGAGACCTGCACTACTACTTTTTATGATGAAGTGCAGGAAATATATGGAAACTGCATTTATTACCATAACTATACAAGCTGCTTAAACACCTCAGGCCAAAATACAGACTGCTCTTTGCAGCAGGACACAAAAAGTTTCAGGTGCAAAACCGGAGAATCCATCATAACGCAGAATAAGACAGAATGCGCGCCGGATGGCAAGTTCATAATCTCAATTGACAAGGGAGCTGCCGTTCTCAAGAAGCAAATAGACTTCTCAGACTGGGGGCCCTGCGTTTATAATGAAGAGGATAACTGCTTGATTGTGACTTGTGTTTCTAGATATGATGGAGCCCATAAGGGCCAGTTCACTGACTGCAAAGGCGGAAAAAGCTGCCAGAGATTTGAAATATGTGATAACAGCATAAATACCTTGTACAAGAATTCAAGAGAAGGCTTCGTTGAAAATGACCCGAGTTTCTATCTGAATAGGCTATCTATTCAGGAGGTGTCAAAATGAAGCTTAGGCAGTTCATCTTGATATCTGCATTGTTTTTATTGGTTTTGCCTTTTGCCAATGCAGAAGTAAGAAGGGTTGCTTGTATAGATTTTGCTGCTGAGAGTATAATTGGCAGTAAATTAATAGACAGAAACAACTCAAATAATTTTACAATTGCCGGCTCCCCTACTAGTTTAGATGGCCCTGATTGCAAAGTAGGTGGCTGCATGAATTTTGATGGTGTTGATGATGAGCTAGAAAGTGAGAAAGTTTATGGCATAACCGGAGCCCACCCAAGAACAACTTTGTTTAGAATGAAGTCAGATGCCATACACCCAAGCACTACTAATTGGATATTCGGCACAGGAAACACAGCACCTTGTGAAATGTATGGGATTTATGTCTCTTCCACGTCAGACAAATTAAGAAGCGGGGGATGGGGCGGTTGCGATTGGGATACGGGCATACTTAATCCAGTTGAATGGACTACAATAGCTATTGTTTATGATGGAACAACTACGACCATATTTGTTAATGGAACAAACAGGACCAGCACAGTTGAAACTTTAAATACGGCATCCTCTGTTATAAGGGTGGCCGAGAGGGCCGTAGAGCCTAACCCGGACCAGGAGTATGACGGAAGTTTAGATGACATTGATTTTTATAATGGAACTTTAACAGCTGCAGAAATATCCTCCCATTACAACTATAGTTTAGGTTGCAATGATACTGTTGTAGGTTTTTCTGATGCAAATCCACCAGAAATAAACTCCTACAACCTGACTTCAGAGGGAGGGGCAGGCTGCACAAACTGGAATACCGACAAAAGCAATGCATGCACTACAAGTGACACTACACCTACTGTAGCCATTGCCACTAATCAAAATGCTAATTGCCGTATTGGCGTTTCAGACCTGAATTATACAAACTTGGGCTCAACAAGGGAATGTAGTGGAGGAGGAACGGACATTACATGCACTCTGACATCACAAGACGGAATTGCGAGTGAAACATCCTACATATACATTGGCTGTAAAGATTTAGCTGGAAATGAAAACCTATCAAGCACAAGCGGCGCATTGAAAGTATCAATTCATACATCAGACCTTGAAACATCAGGAAGGAACAGCATAGAAAGCGGGATTCAAAATTCTTTGTCGAGCGGCTATACAATCTACACGGACCAGAGGATATATGCAAGAAATGCAGCAGACCAGCAAAGCACCGGGATATTTGACAAGGCTGTCAAATGGATGAATAAAATATGGGCATTTAATGTTGTAACCGGGAATGATACTGCGGTTAATTTATTTAACATAAGCCCCGTTTTTTATGCACTGGAGATGCAGAATCTTAGTGCAAGCCAGATAAATTCAACAGTCTATCAGGTTATAATGGATACCAGGTAGCACAAGAGGGCGATGGCAAAAAAGGTGCTTTAAGTGTTAAAAAACAAATGCCTGCTGTTTTTTGCCTTTTTCTTAGTTATTGTCCCATTAGCCTATGCTGCGGATGACCAGTATAAATCTTACTTGCACAAACCTGTTGTTCCGGAGCATCCAAAAGCAAAGCTTTATGGAAAATACCAGACCAATCTGTTTCCGGGTGCGGGGACTTACACCTATCCGATAGAAGTTCCAAAAGGTACAAACGATTTGCAACCTGCTTTAAGTATCTCTTATAACAGTCAAGCTGTAAAGCAAAGGCCGTCCTTTCTTGGAGCAGGCTGGACTTTAACTCAAAACTATGTTTACAGAGATGTAAATTTTACGCCTTCAAACACAACAGATGATGAATTTAAGCTTATTTTGAATGACGCTTCTTATGGCTTAATTTATGATGGGGCTGATGGATTTTACCATACAGAAATTGAGACCTTTGCAAGAATACAAAATCTTTCAAACGCCTCAAATAACTATGGCATGTACTGGTTGGTAACCTTAAAAGACGGCACCCAATTAAAGTTTGGATACCATGCCGATTCCGAATTAACATCGAATACAGGCTACAGTTATGCACTGAAATGGAGCCTTGACCAGATTGAAGATACTCATAACAATAGAATATCTTATTCTTACAATGAAAATCCCTATGCCCAAGATAACGGCAGTGTTTATTTGACTCAAATACTATATAACAATGACCAAAAAAGAAAGATTGAATTTGGATATGAAGATTCCAACAGACTAGATATAAGGCGAGTTTATGAGCAAGGAAACGTATTGGAGGAAAGTAGGAGACTAAGCGATGTCAATGTTTTCTTTAATAGCACCTTAGTGAGAAGATACAATTTTGGATTTAATAATTTGAATAATGAAAGCTCTTTGTCCTCGTTGTCAAAAATCAGATACATCGGCTCTGACAACTCTTCTGTATTGCATACAATAACATTTGGCTATTACCAATCAACATCGTTTTATGCAAACTCCACAACCTATAACTCATCAGTTCTTTTTTCCAATTCTGCTGGCGAAGATTTCGGAGTGAGATTGGTTGATTTAAACAATGATGGCTACGTTGACATGATTCAAGGTAAGGGGGCTACTTCAGAGAAAAAAGCATGGCTCAATAACAAGACAGGATGGAATGAATCAAATTCCTTTGCTCCTCCTGAATTTTTTGTTTATAATTCCGGCCCACAAGTTGGCTTGGACAGGGGGCTTAGAGTTGCAGACATAAATAACGATGGCCTAGCAGACTTAATTCAAGGCTGGGGAGGGACAAGAAAAGCATGGCTCAATAATGCAACAGGCTGGAGGGAAGATTCTGCGACCTGGGCCCCTTCAATTGATTTTGCATCATCCAGCGGTGTAGACGAAGGAGTACAGTTAGTTGACTTTGATGGTGATGGCAAAGCAGACATATTGCAGGCAAAAGAAAGCGGACCAGTAAAAAAGGCATACCTTAACACAGGCAATGGATGGAAGGATGTAAGCTCCCAATGGAACAGTCCAACATATTTTGTAAAGTCTGACGGCTCTGACTTTGGCTCAAGATTGGTCGAGATTAATGGAGATGGGTTAATTGATGTCATTGAAGGCTATAATTTTGGTACATTAACTAAAAATGCCTGGCTTAACAATGGCTCTGGATGGGTTAGATCAGCTGTTTGGGATCCTCCTGACGTGTTCACTAGCTCTTCAAGGGTCGATAATGGCATGAGGTTTGTCGATTTAAATGGAGATGGATTAACTGACATATTCCAAGATTATAAGAATGGCAGCATAACCGAAAGAGAAACTTTCATCAATAATGGAAATGGCTGGACAAACACCTCTTATTGGATTTCCCCAGAGCCATTCACAAAAGATGGAAGAAACACAGGAAGAAGAATCGGGGATGTTAACGGAGACGGGCTTGGAGATGTGATAATAGGGTATAATGATGGCTCTAACGTTAACAGAACATTAATAAGAAATTCAACAATTCCGTATTTGTTAAAAAACATAACTAATGAGTATGGCGGCGCAACCTACCTTGATTATTCAAAATCCACTTTATTTAGCAATACAGGCGAAGATGGCATTTCAGACATTGGCTTTAACGTATGGGTTGTAAGCAATGCAACTCAGGATAATTCACTGCCTTCAGATTTCAATGTTTTGGGCAATGCATCTTATCATTATTTTGGTGGGAAATATGACTATAATGATTCTGAGTTCAGGGGATTCAGTATTGTAAATGAGACTTTAGCTGATAAATCTGTTACTTCACATTATTTCCATCAAACTAAGCAGTTGAAAGGCAAAGAGTACGGAACAGAAACCTACGATTCTTCTGGAAATATCTTCCAAAAAATCGAGAGCAGTTACAATTTTACAACGACAAATTACGGTTACTTTATTGTGAACTTTCTTTCCACAGCTTCCTATACTTATGATGGGAATCCATTAAATCCAAAAATAATAAACACTTCTTACAAATACGATAACTATGGCAATATTTTAAGTAAAACGAGTTTTGGGGATATTTCTATTACTGGTGACGAAAAATTTGAAAATTACACATTTGCTTACAACACAACATCATGGATTTTGGATAAGCCATCATGGTACATTTCATTTGATTCTTCATTAAACAAAATAAGAGAAACAAAACATTTCTATGATAATCATCAGTACGGCGATCCTCCATCAAAAGGTGATCTAACGAAAGTTGAAAACTGGCTTGATACAGGGGGAGGTAACCCAACTACTTACTACCAATATGATGATTTTGGCAATCTATACAGGGAAACAGACGTTCTTGGAAGAGCCACGACAAGGGATTATGGCATCAGAGATGATACGCATACGTATCCTGACAGAATAACCAATGCTTTGGGGCATGCTATTGATTATGTTTATGACGTTGGAACAGGAAATGTAATCTCATATAAAAATCACGGCGTAGATTTTCTATACGAGTATGACACTTTTGGCAGGATTAGCAAGGACATTGACCCATACGACACTTCTGATTTACCTACTAAAAGCTATACCTATAATTATGATGGTGTTGCTCCTGAGATAATAAAAGTAAGTCAGAAAACAACTAGCAATAAGACGATTGATAACTACTTTGTGTATGATGGTTTTGCTAATTTAGTACAAATCAAGAGTCCTGCAGATAATGGACAACAAGTTGTAAAAAACCTGTTTTATGATGGCTTATTTAGGGTTAAAGAAGAGCAGAATCCTTATTTTGAAACATCATCCACATCATTATCAAATAAATCAAACACAACCAACACAACAAAATACAATTACGATGCTCTTTCAAGGGTTATTTCTGTTGTTAATCCAGATGGAACTTTCATTAACACTACTTATAACAAGTCTACTATAGACGACTACGACGCTAATAGAAACAGGCACACTTACGTTTTGGACGCTTACGACAGAATAACAGAAGTTAGAGAATACAATACAGATTATTATATTGGTGACAATCAAACATATAATACGAGTTATACTTATGACGCCTCTGACCAGCTTATTGGAATAAGAGATAACTATGGTAACAACATTAATCTTACATTTGACTCCTTAAATAGAAAAATTAAGTTACTCCATCCAGATTTAGGAACTTGGAATTATGAATACGACACAGCGAATAACTTAATAAGACGCTCCAACTCAAAAGGAGATGTAGTAGCACTAGGCTACGATGGTTTAAACAGAATTCTACAAAAGAATACGACAAATCAAACAATTACTTTGTTTTATGATAAACAGCATCAAGGAACTTTAACAAATGTAAGCTACATTTCAGATATAACAAACTTCAACAATTATAGTATAACGTATCTTTATGACGACAGATTAAGAATTATAAAAGAAACCATTTATGAAGGTGGAGAAGTAGACACCACAAGCAATACCTATGATTCAATGGACAGAATCATAGAAAGTTTACAACCTAATAATGTGGAACTAGACATTTACTATAATGCTCAAAACAAGATAGACAAAATCAAAGGTTACATAAATCAGACAAGGTATAACGTGGTTGGAAATCCACTAAATAGAACTTATTTTAATGGTAAAATAACAACATTTGATTATAATCCTACAAATTTAAGACTAAAACAGATTAAAACTAATAATATTCAACAATTAAACTATAGTTATGACAATGTAGGCAATGTAATCTCCATCAATGATTCCGTAAATAACAGAAGTTACAAAATGGGTTACGATAATCTCAACAGATTAACAAATGTCACCATAAATAACTTCAATTGGGTTTATTCTTATGATGCAATAGGTAACATCTTGAAAATAGCAAGAAATTACTCGCAAACAACATCGTTCAAATATGAAGGACTGGCGCATGCATTTACTAAAGTTATTACAAAGGATACTGGTATAGATGTTTATAGACCCTCTGTTTATAATGGAACGAACAGGACACAAATAGTACAATTCTATCTGGTTAACGAAAAGAATACCTCTATTTCACAGGTTAACTACACAGTTGAGTTCGGAGATGGCTCATCAACAACTGGAAACAACATCAATTTAGCGTTTAAGGGCTTTAATTTGGTCACAGTTGAAAGAAATTACTCCAAAGGTGGAAATTATAGGGTAAACATAACAGGACGTGCTAATACAACCGCAACTGATTATCAGCCATTACGTTTATTGTTTGGAACTTTGGCTAACTCCTTAAGTATTCTAAAAAAGAATGCCACTACTGTAATAACAGAATTTATGGCACAAAACACCATTGCTGCTGATTCTAACAGTTGGGGGTGGAACTGTAGCAATGGTGTTTTCTCTACTATCAACTTCAATATGTCATCAAGCCAAAGCTTGATGATTATAATGGAACATAACTTCACCCTAAATGGCGGAGTAAACCTAAGCTGTAAGGTTAATTCAACCGATGGAAATCAAACTTTACTTTTACCTTTTACATTTGATGGGATTAAAATAGAAGGATATAACAGCACTAAAGTTGACACAGATACTGTCTCAGTTAAATTTCAAATAAAGAATTATTTCTCAACTTTAAGTGGGATAAGCTGGAATATCACAGCCAATGGATTAAAGTATAATGCATCTGGAATAACATTAACACAAAGTCAATCCACTACAATAAGCCAAGAAATAAACTTAACAAGCGGAGGCTTAAAGTATATAAAAATAACAATAGGTCAGGGTAATTTTACAGATAGCTATGCTGAGTATTACAAAGTTGATTGGCTAGGTATTTCACAGTTCTTTAGCACTCTAAAGAATGCAACTGCAAGAGTCTATGATTTCCTAATTACAAACTACAACAATGTTAATACTTTAACATTATGGAACTTTACGTCTCCAACTTTGAACCATAGCTTAAACTTGACAAATAACGAATCTTTAATCGTTGTCATAGAAGAAGATTATAGTCAAGGTAATAAAGAAGCAACAATACAAGTCTTTAATCAGACTATTGGAGAGGATAATTTAATAGAAGTCTTCAGAATTAGGCAAATTGGGATTAATTCCTTGCAGACCTTGCACGAAAATGGTTCAAGGGCTGTTGTTTCATCAATTGTTGTGAATAATATTAAACCTTTAAATTTAAGCTGGAAATTAAATAACAGCGAACAACTTATATTATCAACTCAGAACCTATATTTGAATACATCAGAGCAAGCTATTGTTGTAATAGAAAGCAATTTCTCAACATCAGGAATTTATCCGTTAATCTTCCAAATTAATTCTTCAACTTATAATGATAATCAAACTGGGGTGGCTGTATCATGAAATTAAATGGCTATCTTAGAGTAATAGTATCAATTTTAGTTTATTTAATGACATCACTGCCAGTTATTTTTGCGCAGGAATTAAACCTACAATATGACCAAGTGGGCAACCTTGTTACAGGAGACGGATTTTACAGGGAGTATGATGGATTTAATCATTTGATAAGAATAAGAAATGGAAATTTATCATCAGGAAATATAACTGAGGAATTCATTTGGCACCCAGTTGAGGAAAGGGTATTTATTAAGAAAATTTATTGGAATAATCAAAGTTTAAGGACTACAATAAAATATCTTAACGAGAATACCATCAAAATAAAGAATGAATCTGGAACGTTTTATGAGAATTATATTTATCAAGATAGCCAGCTAATAGCATTGGTTGATAATAATAACAAGAAATTTATTCATGGAGACCATCTAGGTAGTACCTCTCTAATAACTGATTTAGGTGGAAATTTATTAGAAAATACATTTTTCTCTCCAACAGGTGAAATTTTATCAGGAGGCGAAGAAAGTAGGTTTGACTATTCTGGAAATGAATTTGATGATTTAACTAATGAATTGGACTATGGTGCTAGAATGTATAAACCTGATTGGATTAAATTTTTAAAACCTGATATAATCTCCTATGAGTTAATCTATACTGATTTGAGAGAAGAAACAAATTATAATCCTCAAGAGTTAAATGTATATTCTTTTGTCTTAAATAATCCATACAAAAATATTGACCCAAATGGTTTATGGACGGTTCAAATAGGTGGTAGTGGCACTGGTGGTTCAGTATATGGAGGAACTTATGGTAAAGGAGTTATATTTGGATATGGAGATAGGGTATTTGAATGGGGTACATATAAAGCAGTTGGTCATGGAATTTATGTTGGTTATGGGGCGTCTGGAACTGCTGATGTTAGTGTGTCAGGAAATAAACAGATTGGAAAAATAGGAGGACTTACTTTAACCATTGGAGGCTCAGGCACAATTGGTCCAACTACTGGAGTTGCTGGAGCTGGTTTTGGTGTTGGTGCAGAGAAAAACATTCCAATTACATCAACTGGTATAATCTTAACTGGCACGAAACCTTCATATACGATTAGTGGTGG
>Ga0209541_10012677_pt1 | contig 13014 bp, 15 predicted proteins | sample RifCSPlowO2_01_FD_184027 | JGI IMG/M metagenome (GOLD analysis project Ga0209541, IMG submission 184027) | Groundwater microbial communities from Rifle, Colorado - Rifle CSP2_plank lowO2_0.1 (SPAdes) (version 2) | ecosystem: Environmental > Aquatic > Deep subsurface > Groundwater | place...
CTTGTCTTTGAAAACTGAATAATTCCGAAATTAATTGACACTTCTGTAGTATACGAGTCGTTTTTAAACTTTATAAAGGACACACCTCTTTATCGTTTTCCTATTTTGTAAACCAATTTCGAAACTGCTTTGTAGTTCTTCGTCGTCAAAACGTATAATTCCGAAATTTGTTTACAATTTCAAAACTGGTTTACAGATTTTCTCTGTAAACTTCTTCTGGGGTTTTATACTCCAAAGCATGATGAATTCTCTCCTCATTGTACCACTTTACAAAGTCTTGCAAAGTCTCATCAGGATGCTTCTTCTTTCTTTTCTTGAAGGTGTCAAACCACTTCTCCATCTTACCATTTGTTTGCGGATGATTCCTTCTAGAAGTCCAGAACTCTATTCCAAGCTCGTTAAGCTCTTGCTCAAACAAACTGGGAGTTAATTCACCCTTCTTATTAGGCGTACTGTTGTAGAATTGCGTTCCTTTATCGCTTAATACTATAGCAGGGCAAACTTCGTTTGTTAGTATGGCTTGGTAGAGCAAGAAAATAGTATTTTCTTCATTAGCATTGCTAAACTCTCTAGAAGCCATGATTTTCCTGCTTCTGTCATCAATAAACGATAAATACCATTTATCTTTGTACTGGCTCCAATCACAATGCCACATATAGTTGCTTATAGGCCATTGGTATCTGACATATTTTCTTTGTCCTCTCCTATTTTCACAAGGTTCTGTAAGCCTATTTTCATCAAGAATCTTTTGTATTTGCCTTTGAGAAACGCCAAAGCCTTCCCGCTTGAGGACAAAATGAAGCTTTTGGCTTCCATAATCTGTTTCTTTTCTCAAAGAAATTACTCTTGTTTCAAAATTTCTGTTAATCTTTTGAGAAGGTCTCCCGACCTTCTTTGGCTTGTAAGCCAGTGTCCCTTCTTCTTTATATTCTTCAAACAGGGCATAAACCCTCTGCCTGCTGATTTTTTGTATTCTTGCTATAGAAGTAGCGCTTCTGCCGCTTCTGTATTGATGTACTACCCACTTTCTTTTTTTTCATTCAATTTTTCCATTTAAATCACCAAAAGTGCAGAAATCTTGACTAATTATTAAAGTGTAAACTAATTATGAAATTGAACAGGGCATTTTAAAAGTGCAAAGATTTAAAAAAAGGAACTCCTTTCCAACGAGCATGGCAGATATGTTAATACTAGAAGATCAAAAGTTAAATATGGAGAGGCTTGCTACTAGTGTTGGAAGATTGTCTATTGATTTAGTTACCAATAGTCTGGATTTTAGGAAATATATAGATGAAGGAAATAGGCCTGCTCTTTGGTTTCTGGATGACAGAGTACCAGATAGAGGTCATATCACTGGTGGTGACTTTCCTAGTTTTGTCGAAAATTGCGCATATTTACTTGAGAGACTACCCAATGCAAAAGTGTATTATACGGGTACATTTCCAGAACCTGGAGCAATGAATTATTTAAGAGAACATGAAATCAAATTGGTTGAAAAGAGTGACATTGCAAAGATAGTTCAGGAAGAACTTCCAAATGTTTAAGGCCAATCTTTTTCAATAAACTAATTGAAAAAATCAATTTTAGTCAAATGCGAGTGAGCGAAGCAAACTCGCTCACATGTCACAAAAAATTGATTTTTTAAAGTCCTCAATTCTTTATCTTCATGTCCGCAAATATCATACTTATAAAGCATGACAGAAGATATATCAAAACTGCATCAATCAATAATGCAGCGGGATTTAGCAGATAATTGCCGAATTTTGCAAAATAATTGCTGAAAGACAGTGTTTTTATGTAATCAGAAGCGTTGCTTATATCGCCAGTCACTAGATAAGGAATAGGAAAGCCATGCGCCTTATAGCAAAATTTGAAGGATAGGCCAACAGCACACACATCTTCTCCTGCAAAATAAAGGTAAAAGAGGCTTATGAATAAGAAAATCAGCAGTTTCAAGACAGTTGGCTTGAGCAGTTCTTTGACTTTTGCTCCAATTTGCATAAATTTAATAGAGCAATGCGATGATATTTAAAATTATCTTTTCCAAAAAATGAAAAATAAGGTAATATTGGGGGATGCACTTGTAGAATTAAAGAATATTGCTAACGAGTCTGTTGATTTAATATATTTGGATCCCCCTTTTTTTACACAGAAAAAGCATCAATTAAAAACTCGGGACAATTTAAGAACATTTCAGTTTGATGATAAATGGGATAATTTGTCAGATTACTTAAATATGATAAGAAGTTGCTGTATTGAATTCAAAAGAATATTAAAAAAAACTGGTAGTGTATTTTTTCACTGTGATAAAAATGCATCACACCATATTAGAGTTATTTTAGACCAAATTTTTGGAGAAGATAATTTTAGAAATGAAATAATATGGCACTACAAAAGGTGGTCTAATGGGAAAAAAGGTTTATTGAGTGCGCATCAGACAATTTTCTTTTATAGTAAAACTGATGGTTTTAAGTTTAAAGAAATACTCTGTGATTATTCTCCCACTACAAATGTCGATCAAATTCTCCAAAAAAGAACGAGAAATGAACATAATAAATCAGTTTATGCAAAAGATGAAGATGGAAATGTTGTAATTGATGCATTAAAAAAAGGCGTGCCTCTCCCTGATGTATGGGAAATTCCATTCCTCAATCCAAAAGCAAAAGAAAGAACAGGTTACCCTACCCAAAAACCAATAATTTTATTAGAACGTATTATTAAATTAGTGACTAATGAAGGCGATATAGTTCTCGATCCTTTTTGCGGAAGTGGTACTACTATTATCGCTGCAAAACTTCTAAATAGGGATTATATAGGTATTGATATTTCAAGCGAAGCGATTAAACTAACTAACAATAGACTAAAAGTGGGTATCAAAACAGAATCAAATTTATTAAAAAATGGAAAAGAAAGTTATATGGAACTACCTGAATATGTTTTATCTTTATTAAAGTATATAAATTCCACTCCAGTTCAAAGGAATAGTGGCATAGATGGTTTTTTAAAAATAACACTAGGGGGTAAACCAATACCAATTCGTGTTCAAAGGCATGAAGAAACTCTAATGGAAGCTAAATCAAAATTATTGAAATCTGCCCAATCTCAAAATTCGGAGTTTAAGATATTAATTAGAACTTCTTTAAAAGACCAATTATCTCTAAATGAACAAAATACTAATGTTTTAATAATTGATAGTTATGATTTTATAATAAAAAAAGAATTATCAAAAAAAATAAACGTTCCCAGCCCCCTAACAAACTCTACTCTGCTAACACAGTAATCTATTGTATCTAAAGTAAGTAAAAACTACGGCACCAATTGGATTTTCGGCAGTAAGAAAACTTCTCCGTTCGCTTCGCTCACTCCGACCACGCTGCGCTCTCGCTCCGCTCCGCTACGTTCGGGTTGGCAAACAAGAATTTTCTTACTGCCTTTCAGGTGCATACGCTTACGCTATTTCCGAAAATCCTTTTTAGTGGTATCTTCGTTAAACTTCAAAATAACCATAAATTAATAAATAAAAAGCATTATTAAAATCGTTATGACACTGATTTATATAACATGCAAAGATGAGAATGAGGCTAAGAGAATATCAAATCATCTTCTAAAAGAAAGGCTGATAGCATGCGCCAATATATTTCCAATAAAAAGCATGTATTGGTGGAATGGCAAGATTGTAGATGATAATGAGGAAGCTATTATTGCAAAGACAAATGGCAAAAATTTTAAAAAGGCTGTTTCTGAAGTAAAGAAACTGCATTCGTATGAAGTTTCATGTATTTTAAAAATAGATGCTAGCGCTAATAAGGAGTATAATGAATGGGCAAAAAAAGAGATGAGGTAATTATTCAAAAAAACTAATTATGGTATTCCAGCTAATAAAAGAGGTGCGAGACATAAAAAGGTTTAACCAGATACTTGCAGTTCTTTTTGAGGAAGGATTTGACTTCCTGCTTATAAGGGCCAAGCTCAAGCATAATATACCTCTAACAAAAAGGCTGATGATAAAGCTAAAAAAAAGCGAGGAGCGTAAGCCAGAGGTTATGTTGAGGAAAACGATTGAGCGGCTCGGCCCCACATTCATAAAATTCGGCCAGATTTTAAGCATAAGGCCCGACTTAATACCAAAAGAGTACTGCAAAGAGCTTGAGAAGCTGCTTGACAAAGTTCCAGAATTCTCATTTAATGAGGCAAAGGATGCTATAGAAAAAGAATTTGGCAAAAAATTAGACAGCATTTTTTTGCATTTTGAAAAAAAGCCAATCGCTTCTGCCTCTATAAGCCAAGTGCATAAGGCAATATTAAGGACAGGGGAAAAAGTAGCTGTCAAGATTCAAAGGCCAAACATCAAGCGCCTGATAGAGACTGACATCGAGATAATGATGTATTTTGCCAAGCTTCTTGAGTCGCATGTTGACAACTTAAAGAAGTTTAAGCCTGCGAAGATTGTAAGCGAGTTTAAGGATTGGACAGAAAGAGAGCTTGACTTCAGGCTTGAGGCAAGAAATGCAAAAAGGTTTTACCAAAACTTTAAAGGAAGCAAAACCGTGCGTATCCCGAAAGTATATGACGAGCTGACAAGCGGAAAAGTGCTGACGCTGGATTTTATTGATGGAGTTGAGCTGCACAATTTAGATGAGATTAAAAAAAGAAAGCTGGATTTTAATGAGATAATAAAAAACGGATTTGACGCTATAATGACGCAAGTTTTTGTTCATGGCATTTTTCATGCGGATCCGCACCCGGGCAATATAATAGTATTAAAGGACAATTCAATTGCTTTTATCGACTTTGGCATTGTCGGGTATTTTGATGAAAAGCTCAAAGGCAAGTGCATTGACCTCATTTATGGAGCCATTGAGCAGGATGCAGAGCTTGTTGTCAACACATTAACAAGCATGGGAATGGAAAGCGACAGCCTAGAGTACGAGCAGCTAAAATCAGATGTGGGGCTTATAATACAATCACTGCAATACTCTTCTATAAAAGAAATCAAGATTAGCAAGGTTCTTGAGGAAATTTTGGATATTGCGCTTAAGCATGGGCTAAGAGTCCCTCCATCGTTTGTCTTATTCGGCAAGACTATTGTGACTATTGAAGGAGTTGCCCTTGAATACGACCCGAACTTTAAGCTTGTTGAGACAGCAAAGCCTTTTGTTGAACGTTTAGTGCTGAAGAGAAAAAACCCAATTTATGCATGGAAAAGCTTTGTACACAACATAAATAGGTATAAGCAGTTTGCAGAAGATTTTCCTGAAAAAGCTGAGATGGTGCTTGATAAGCTGCAAAGAGGAAGCATAAAAGTCGATATTGAGGATACGGATATAAGAAAGCTGTCGCTAGAGCTAGACAGAAGCAGCAACAGGATTTCTTATGGAATGCTTATATCAGCTTTGCTTATAACATCGGCCATCTTGATAAATGTTGAGAAAGGGCCTGCAATATTAGGCATACCTATTCTAGCCTTTTTTAGCTTCTTTTTTGCATCGCTATTCGCGCTTATTCTCTTTTGGTCTATTGTAAGAGAAAAGATTAGGCACTGGCAATAGCCCCTTTTTGGATGAAGATTATAGCGCTCCAAAATTCTTAAGCAGTCTTACAACTAAAGCGGCTAAGAACACCAATGCAACTGCTGTAAACACATTGCTTTTTTTCTTGTCTTGAAAATACATAATAACTCCGCTTAAAATAATGCCCACTACCAATGAAAACCACTTCCAGCCATCGCTTATATTAGTATAGAATATATAAGCCTCTGCTAGAGACAAAGGCGCGGCAACCTTAAGTATCAGCTCCCAATTGTATTCTGTTTCCATCTTAAACCAAAAAAATTTCAAGTTCCACTTGAAATTTTTTCTAATAGTGTTAGCTTCTTAAAAATTTTTGATTTTGTTTGAAAATCAAAAATTTTTATTTTTATTCTATTACTGTTCCTTTAAATTTTTTCCCTTTAAGCATATTCTCAAAATTTCTTAAATCTTTTCCCATTATACTGACTTTAATCCCCGACTTCTGCGCCTCTTTAGCTGCGACTGGGTCAAAAGGCGCATTCATGCCCGCTCTCCACTTATCGCTTATCAACTTTTGATAATCACTCCACCCCATCCTTTCAATTTTTTTAGCGTCCTTATATTCTTTTGGATCTTTATCGCAGACATATTCCACATTGCTTAGGTTTATAATCTCCTTAACGCCAAGATTCTTGGCCAAAAGGATAGCATCATAGTCCGTGCTCCATCCCGGGAGCCAGCCAGAAGCTACCAATATGCTTTTCTTGAAATTTATTTTTTCATTTGGATTATCAGAAACAGCATCTTCGGCATTATTTTTGAATATTGTTTTTATCAATTGTGCATTTAATCTTGTTGCATAAATCCCAAGACAATCCAGAGCTTCATTATCAATATCTGCCAGCTTAGAAGCAGCCTGCTGCATATCTCTTGCTAATTTTCCGCCGCCACAGATAATAATAAACTTAAAGCCAGTTTTTATGTATTTTTCAATAATGCTTTTAAAATCTTTCAAGAAATTGATGTCTATATTATCAGGAATTATCAAAGAGCCGCCTAGTGACAACACAACTGTTTTTGGCATTTTATTGAACATTATAATTCACTATTTATATTTTGCTATACTCCATAAATTTAAAAATTTAATTATTTCCAAACCCGATAAAAATAACTCCTAGTATAATGAAGGCAATTCCTGTCCACTTTATCCTGCTCATCTTTTCCCCAAGAAATTTTATGCTAAGAAAGCTTGTCCAGATATAGCCCAAAGAGACAAATGGGTACAGGACAGACAAGTCGCCTCCTTTTAGGGCAGGAACAAACAGCAAAGTTCCGATGGCATATAAAGCAACACCTCCGAAGAGATAGTGGTTAGTCATCAGCGAGTTTAGATTAAACAATCTCTTTGCAGATGCTTTTTTAAGCAGGATTGGCCCAAAAGCGCCTATAAAAGTTGCTGAAACCACTAATGCAATAGCCCACAACTTAGTTGTCATCTTATAGCACTCCTGGAGCATGCTCTTTGCTACCATAACCTATTAAGGCAATGCCACCAATGATTGAGATTACACCAGCCCATTTAAACGAATTCATTAATTCACCTAAAAATTTTACGCTTAAAAAGCTTACCCAAACATAGCTTGTTGCAATTATTGGATATAAAACAGAAACCTCGCCGCCTCTGAAGGATATAATCAGCAAAGCACCTGCAACAAGATAAATAAGTACGCCTCCCATAAAATAGTAATTTGTCAATATACTGACAATATTGAAAGTCAAATCAGCAGAGCCTTTCTTCCAGAGAATTTGGGCCGAGGATGTTAATAGAGTAGTAAACAATACCAATAGTGCTGCCCATAGCTTAGTTGCCATATTTATTTAAAAATTTTTAAACTAAGTTTAAAAATTTTTTTATTTTTTATTTCAGCATTATCTCAACAAAAGATGAATATGCAGGCCTTGTGATGAATACGCCTATTGTGACTCCTATTATTGTTGTTATTGCAAAGCCTTTTAATAAGCCTGCTCCTGCAAATATTAGTGGAATCATTGCCACTACAACAGTGAAATATGCCAGCATGATTATTAAGAATGCCCTCTTTACTTTTTCCTTCCAGTTGTAAATATTGCTTGTCTCTCCTTTTAAAGTTTCGTCAGTTATGACAATCTGATCATCCACCCCTGTGCCTATTGCAACTAGGATGCCTGCAATTGCTGCTAAATCAATATTCCAGCCTATGAATGCCGCAACGCCCAGCAGAATTATAACTTCAGAAAGCATTGTAATAAGAATAGGTATTGCAATAAGCAGCTTCCAATACCTTAATCCAATAACAATTGCAACAGAGAGTATTGCAAGCATAGACATTAGAATTGCGTTATTGACAAACTCTTCACCCAAAACTGGCGAGATAGCATCGGTCTTTACAATATTCAGCTTAACAGGCAAAGAGCCAGTTATAAGAATTGTCTGCAGCCTTTTCATATTTTGCAGTGAATCAAGTATTGCCTGCTGCTGGTTAGCTCCTACACCGGAGCCAGATATTGAAATTTGAGTAGTTGCTTGTCCTTTTAAATCTGCCCCTATATTTAGCTCATCAACTTTATTATCGTCCAAGTAAAGAACCAGCTTTTCGCTTAGATAGTCGCTTCGCTTTGAAGCTGTATCATAAACAATCTCTAAATCCTTAGTTGCATCTGCCTGCCTCTGCGCAGCTTCCTGGCTTATAGTGATTGGAAACCTAAATCGGCAGAATGATTGGGAGCCAGATTGGCCGCAGCCGCCGCTTGGGTCGATGCCAGCCTCGTTTGCGCTCCTGCCTACATAAAGTATATCTTGGCCGCCCCTAAACAAAGTTTTATTGCCTACTTTTGCTTCAAACTTGCCCTGCCTCGCGAGCAAATCCTTTATCTCCTCTTCTGTAGCCCCTGCAACCTCAACAACTATATATTGATTGCCGCTTAAATCGCCAGCATCTCTGATGACAATATCACTAAGCCCATAGACATTAAGCCTTTCCTTCATATTATCAATCAAGAATCCAATACCATTTGGGTCTAGCTTTTCTTCTGGCTGAAGAAGCACTCTGGTGCCGCCCTGCAAATCAAGCCCTTTTCTTATGTTGGTTCTTGGTGCGTCATAAACACGCAATCCCAAGTCCTCAACTCCGAGGCTTACCTTTTTTGTTTCATTTAATTGAATTATCTCAAATTTCTCTCTTGTTGTAAGCGTATACACCTGATTTGTCGTTGTTATTTTGATTGTTCTGTTAGGGCCTAAGGTTGAAATGTATTTGTAATAGCCTTCAGTGTCGTCAATAGGCCTGTTGTTTATTAAAATAATTTTTTCCCTGTAAACTGGCATGATATTAGGCTTTGGCTGCGGGATTCCTGCAATGCTTGCAGAGCTGTTGGCCACGACACTCCTGATCGCAACGCCTTTCTCAAAACTAGGATGTATAGCTATTAATGACAGAGCAATGAATACCGCAAGAAGTATTACTCTCCAATTGGTTATCAGCTTCTTGATTTTGTAATTCATATTATAATCCCTTTCTTGGCCTTTCTTTCTACGTATATTCTTAACAGGCCAACATTTTGTATCCATGTATTAAAGATGTCAGCTATCAATCCAATAAGCAGGATAAGCATAATCTGCCTTATAACCTCGGATTGTGTGACAAGCATTGCTACAGTTACAGCTACTATTGCAGTTGTAGTTTCTGTCATTCCTGTCTTTATTGAGCTTATTACCCTGTCCATTACAGTGCCTTCTTTCCTTTTCAGCATTCTTACAGTCAACAAAATGTCTGTGTCAACAGAGTATCCAATTAGCATCAGAAAAGCAGCTATGCCTGCAGTGCCTACTCTTACACCCATGAGGTTTATGACTGCCAATGCAATAACCATGTCAGAAAAAGCCGAAAGGACTATAGCAATGCTTGGTACAAATGTCCTAAAATAGATAAATACAACTATCCCCATGAAGAGGAACGCAGCAAACAGCGCAATTAATGACTCTCGAAAGAAACTTCTCCCTAATGAAGAGCCAATAATCTCAATGCCATAATGCACCTTCGTTAAGTCTGTACCAAGTGATTTGCCAATAGAATCCAAAAGCTTTTGGACTTCTGCCTTATCCTGTCCATTAATGTCTGCTTCCACTATAATGCCAGCGATAGCTCCTGTGCTCCTTAACGTCCTCACAGAAACATCATTTTTAGGGAAGTCAGAAGATATGCTCCTTTTAACCTTAGCTGCATCAATTTGATTGTCCAGCGGCACTGTTACAGTCACACCGCCTTTTAATGACACATCTCGATTTATGAAATCCCCTGTCTTATATAACTGATAGCCAATTTGTGATAATGCTAAGAACAGCATTAAAAAAGTTATAATTAAAAGTGGCCTATACCTCTTTTCATAAATATTAAATAGCCCATACAAAATTCTTTTTATTCCATTCTTTTGCTCTTCCATAAATCATTACCCCAACAGAAACATTCAAAGAGAAAAAATAACTGTTAATAAAGGTTTTGGAAGAAAAATATAGAAAATAAGATTTATGATTTCTTTGCAAATACCGAAAACATTGCTCCAAAAACAAAAAAATTAACAAAGACTAAAGTGCTGATCACAAGCAGTCGCCTGTTTCTGTCATCGTCTTGAGAAGAAGATTCAGCAGATGACATTTTAGCTTTTGAATCTTGAGTTTCTCCTTTTACTGAATTGCCGTCAATTGACTGGTCTAACTCAAGCGGGTAGAAGCTGGATTTTTTTATTGATGCCATATTCTTCCCGCACTCCTCAACCTTAAGCGTTGCTGCCGCCGTATCATAAAGGTTATCGCCAGAATAAAGGCTTGCAGTTATAGGATACTCCTTATTCTCAACATTCTCGCTAATTTTGAAGCTGGCAGTTTTAGCAAATAAATTGTCTTCTGCTCCTGAGTTAATTAAAATGCCACTTTCCATTAAATCCAGATTTAAGTCGCTGTTTTTTATTTCTACAGCGGCATTTTTTTCATCTTCTTGGCCTAAGTTTATTATACCATAGTTTATATTAGCTGTTTTGCTGCACTTCATAACTGATGGGCTTAATTCAAGAGTTAAAAATCGCAAATCATGACTTTTTTTCTCAACTTCAAGCTTTGTCAAAAAAACTTGTTTGTGCAGTGTGCCATTTTCATCTCTTCCTTCAGCATCTATACTGACATCAAAAGTGTCCTCCTCAGCATCTAGCGGAACTATGAATTTTAATCTTACTGTCTTGGAGGCCTGCGCCTTAAGGCTAAATTCTCCTGATTCATCCTCTAAGTCGTTATCATTATCAATGCCCTCAATTTTTGCTGTTACACTAATATCCTCTATCTTTATATCTTCATCTTTTGAGAAATCATTTTTGATATTAATTTTTAACTCTACATTAGAGCCAGGCTTTGCTTCTTTGCCTATCTTTTCATTGCTGCTCAAGATGCTTTTTTTATCATCAATTTTTATTTCCACTTCAGTAATTTTTAATGGCATACGCTGCATTACAGTAAGAGTGTATGATTGGTTTGTTATATCCCTGCCATCTGTTACGCTGATATTAACATTAAAAACTCCGATAGAAGAAGGAGTAAAATTTATCTGTCCACTAGAATTGCCTATTAATATCCCGCTTGCATCTGTACTTAATGAAAATTTAAGCGTTTCATTATCAAGGTCTATTGCTTGCACTGCATATGTATATTTTTCATTTAATATTGCTGTGGTTATTGGAGAAGAGGTTATTACTGGGGCCCTATTGGCATTGTTGACTAATGTTAGCACATTTTGTAATGCTAAAGCGCCCTTGCCATCCAAAACTACGAATCTAATATCATATGCACCAGACTGTGTGTAATCTGGAGTCCATGAGAACTTATTGCCCGAAAGTGTCGCGCCTTTTGGCAGATTATCTGATAAATATGTTAAAGTGTCTCCATCAGGATCTGTGGCCAAAATATCAAATTGCAGCAATTGGCCTTCATTCACTGTCTTTGAGCCTGTAAAACTAAACGATGGCGGCCTATTCATATTCTCCACCTTTATTGTAAAGTTTTGTTGCGCTGTGAATTCGCCATCCGAAGCCTGAACAACAACATTATGGCTGCCAGCCTGATTGTATGATGGTTTCCACGATATAATTCCAGTAGAGGTGTCTATGCTCATTCCTTCTGGCTTTGTAATCAAAATATATGTTAAAGTATCATAATCAACATCAGTTGCCATAAATTGGTAATTATAAGTGACGTCTTCAGCAGCATTTGTTATCGCATTTGACGCGGGCATTGGAGGATGATTGCAGTATTGTCCGTAAAAGCTGCTGAATTTATGAGAATCCTCATCATCAACCTGGCCAGAGTTGTCAAAGTCAGCTTGATTGTTAAAATCCGCATCGCCTTCTTTTTTTCCAAGGGTTTCCTTGAATTTGGCCAAATCCTCATCATCAACAATATGCGGAGTTGCGCCATTTAGAGCTAGAATTGCCTTGCAGGCCTCATATTTCTGCGCATAAGACTCGGTTATTGACAGAAAAAAAATCAAAACTGAGATGCTAATAAGCATTAGTGCTTTATTTTTCATGCTAATATTCTTTAATTTCATTTGTATCTATTTAAGAGTAGTTATATCGTATATAAATTTTGTGGTTGATTGTCAATTTAGAAATAAATTATTTATTGAAAATGTAGCCTCTATTAAATTGCTCACTAGCCACTCCTTTACTTTTTAAGTAATCGGCCTGCTCTTTAAACTTATTGAAAGAAACCTGATTAAACGCCACTAATGCTTTTGCAGCTTTTGGGTCAAATCCGTCTATAGCATATTTCCATTTAGATAAAAGCCCAATTGAACTAGAGCAATCAACTGAATGGGGGGTTTGTGTTGGCATTAAATACAAGAATTCTTTTTGGATTTCCTTTCCTTCTAAATATCTTTGAACGCATTCTATCTTGAAAGTATAAAGTTTGCCTCTAATTAATCTCAAAATGTATTGATTGAATTTCTCTTGATATGTGGGTCTTATGTATTCTTTTCTACAACAACGTGGATACCCAAGTAATTTGCCCTCTACATCATAAGCTCTGTCTAGATTACTAACCTCAGATAATTTTTGGTAAATTTGGAAAATTTTTTGAGATGCACAAATAGTAAATATTCTATGTGGAAAAACTAAGGTTTCATCACCACGTTCATAAGTTCTATGCCCCCGCATTTGTACAATAAATACATTTAATTCTTGTGCTAAGTATTCTTTAGCGCCTTCTAAATCTGTAAACCCGCAATAAGCGGCTGGTTTAATTTTTTCAGCGACTAAAAGAATATGCGCCCTATCAATAGGGTTTATTGACCTCCATAAAGGAGTGTTATAAACTTCCCTATTTGGCTTTTTGGAAAAGAACATGGTTTCAATTTATTTATAGTTAAATAATTGCATTTAACAATCTATTTACCGCACATCTTTACAAACCCATAAAACA
>Ga0209541_10012679_pt1 | contig 13013 bp, 17 predicted proteins | sample RifCSPlowO2_01_FD_184027 | JGI IMG/M metagenome (GOLD analysis project Ga0209541, IMG submission 184027) | Groundwater microbial communities from Rifle, Colorado - Rifle CSP2_plank lowO2_0.1 (SPAdes) (version 2) | ecosystem: Environmental > Aquatic > Deep subsurface > Groundwater | place...
GGCCTGAAGCCCGCGTTCAAAATAGGCCCGCATTATCGGGGCGGTATATTCCGGTCGCAAAGCCAGATGATCGCCGCCGCGCGTCCGCAAAGTGTATAATTCCTTTTCCACAATATCCGTATTCAGGCCGATGCCTTTTTGGAATAAATCGGCGAATTCCAGAATCGGCGTGTCAATCGGTCGGAAACCGTAATAAATCGCCGTCTCCGAGGCCTTTTCAATCAAACCCTGATAACCGTAATATTCGTCGCCGAAAAGATCATGCATCCCTTTGACGGTTTGCAGTTTAAACTCAGCCGGTTTATTGGCGATCGGCGGGCTTTTTTTGGCGGTCACTTTTCGATTCATCGTCAATAAAAAAATTAAGGTAAATAAGCAAGGCGATTAAAAGGAAACAGGCGCAAAAACACTCGGCCTTTAATCAATTTTTTCTGCACCGGCCCCCACACGCGGGAATCAAGACTCATCGGCCGATTGTCGCCGAGGACAAAATACTCGTCGGCCCCTAGGGTATAAGACTGATTATCAATCGTTACCGTTTCGCCCGGCAAATTAACCACTCGTTTGATAAAAAATTTGGAGGGGTCTTTGGGGTAATGAAAGACGATCACTTCATCTCGTTTCGGCTCGCGTAACAGATAGCTCAATTCATCAATAATCAAATACTCGCCGTCGGCAAACGACGGCGCCATGGATAAACCCGAAACGATAAAGGGCTGGGCAATATAAGCGCGCACCGGCACCACAATCACCAGCGTGATGATGACAAAACGCACGATCTCCCACCAATTACTGCGCGTAGTCTTGGCGATCATACCGGCCTAGTGTAATATAAAAATCGCAATGTCTCAAGTTTTGACGATTATCGGGCTGGGAAATCCGGGCGCGGAATATGAAGGCACGCGACATAATCTGGGCGCGCGGGTGGTGGTGGCGTTGGCGCGCCGCCAGCTTACTAAAAAGATTACCCTGCTTTTTCCGACGACGCCGATGAACCAGTCCGGCGCCGCCGTGGCTAAGGTGATCAAAAATAAAAAAGCGGCCGAAAATTTAGTGGTGGTCCACGACGATCTGGACTTGCCGCTGGGAAAATTCAAGATTTCTTTCGGCCGCGGCGCCGGCGGCCACCGCGGCGTGGAGTCGGTTATTAAAAAATTGAAGACCCGAAATTTCATCCGGCTCCGCGTGGGGATTGCGCCCGCGACGCCGGCAGGCAAGCTCAAAAAGCCGCTCGGCGAGCAAGCGGTGATTGATTTTATTTTAGGCCGATTCAAACCCCCAGAAGAAATCAAGCTTAAGAAGCTAATGCCGAAGCTCACCGAAGCTCTTGACGCTCTCTTGACCGAAGGCCTCTCTGCGGCGATGAATCGCTTGAATTAGTTTTAAGGTCTCAGCTTAAAACTAATTCAAGATGAGGCCTTAAGACTTAACCACCATCAAGGACTAACCTTGATACAGATGAAAGAATAAAAAAGAGGATCAGGAGTAACACCGAGTAGTTGGTCCCCACCACTACCGCAATTACCACCTGATCCTCAAAACCGCTACCGACAGATTTATAACAAAAATCCTTTTATTTTGCAAGTGCCGCCGTCGGTGAGGCAAGCGACAGCGTCATCTTTTGGGTTTTCGGTTCAAAGAGGTTGATTTTGAAAGAATAGGTTTTGCCGAGTTCCAGTTTCTGGCGCAAGTCGGCTTCGTTCAGGAATTCGGAAATATGAATGAGTCCGGCCACTCCCTCCTCAAGGGAAACAAGCGCGCCGTGTTTATTAAATTTGATGACCACACCGCTCGCGCAATCACCCTTCTGGTATTTAGTCGCCGCCTCCACCCACGGGTTCGGCTTAAGCGCTTTCAGGGACAGGGAAATTTTCCCTTCCTTAATTTCAATTACCTTGGCTTGCACTTTATCGCCGACATGAAAATAATCGCGCGGATTTTCCACCAGCGACCAATCAATTTCCGAAATGTGGATCAATCCCTCAAAATTTTCTTCCAGTTTGACGAAGGCGCCGAAGTCGACAATGCCGGTAATTTCGCCGTTGACCACATCGCCCAAATTGTATTTGTCCACCACCTCTTTGCGATGTTTGGCGTTTTCAGTTTTTTCGGACAAAATCAATTTGCCCTCTTTGGGATCAACATCAATGATGCGCACGGTCAGTTTTTCGCCCACCAATCGTTTCAATTCGTCCATAATTTTGATGCGATCGCCGTCCGGCACTTTAGGGTAATGCTCCGGATTCAATTGGGAGGCGGGGAGAAAACCGTCCAAACCTTGCCAATCAAGAAGCAATCCGCCCTTATTGGCGTCCTTGATCGGCAACTCAAACACCGTTTTACTTTCTTGAGCTTTTTTGGCTTCGCTCCAAACAATCGCTTGCTTGGCTTCTTTCAGCGACAGTTCCAGATAACCGTTTTCACCCTCCGGGTCCACAATTTTAGCGGTGATCGTTTCGCCCAAATTGATCGCCTTAATGATCTCCCGCGCGTTCAAAAATTCCCGGCCGAAGATAATGCCGGTGCCGAAGGGCGGCACATCCACATAAAGCGCCATCTTGCCGCGGCCGATCACGGTGCCTTTAATGATCGCGCCGGCCTCCGGCGGATTAGCGGAATTCTTGACTAGATGATCCATCGCCCGCGGCGCGGCGCCGGCGGTCGTCGGTTGATCCTCGGTTGTCGTTATTGTCAGCATGGGGGGAGTATAACAAACTGGCCAAAAAAGTCTATTTTTGCTATCATTTAATCGTAATGATCATCACTTATCACGGCGCAGGAATGGTCAAGGTTAGCCACGGCGATTGGGTCGCGGTTTTTAGTCCCATCGGCGGCGAATCAAAGTTAAAACCGAATCGTTTTGGCGCCGATCTGGCCCTGGTTCCCTTGAACGATCCCTGGTATAACGGCGTGGCCGAATTGATTTTCGGCGAACGCCAACCGTTTGTGATCAACAGCCCGGGCGAATACGAGCGATTGGGCACTTTTATCCACGGCTTGGCGACAGCCGGCCCGGCCGGTAAAATAAACACGATTTATTCTCTAGTGGTGGACGGCAAAAATTTGGTTCACCTCGGCGCGCTGATTGACGCGGAATTACCGCCGCCGGTCAAAGAAGAACTCGCGGCGGTAGATATTTTATTTGTGCCGTTGGCCGGCCCGGCGGCCGGCGGTTTAACCCCGCGCGCCGCTTACCAACTGGCATTGGCGTTGAACCCCCATTTAATTATTCCGGTCAATTACACTCCGGAAACACTCAAGCAATTGATCAAAGAAGCCGGCGCCGAGGGCGTGGCGCCGGGGGATAAATTGGTAATCAAAGATAAAGACTTAATCGCCAAAGAGGCCGAGCTGGCGGTTTTGACCGCCGTTTAAATTAAAATTTTGAATCGCCGATGAAAAAATTATTTGATTATCTTGAAGAATTGCGCCGCCGGCCGGAACCGGCGCGCCGGCGTGTCCTCGTGCTGACCGCCAGCAGTCTGACGGTGGCGGTTTTTTTAATTTGGCTGTTGAATTTCAAATTTTTAACTTCTCCCACCACCGCCGATCAGACCGCCGCCAGCGGTTCGTCCGACGCGCTGGAACGAATCAAGGCCGGTTGGCAGATTTTAATCAAACGGATCAAAGATTAATTTTAGATTATGACAGCCAAAATCGACGATAAAAAAATCACGCCGCGAATTGTTCCCGTGGAAATCACGACAGAGATGAAGGACTCATACCTTGATTACGCGATGTCGGTGATTGTGGCGCGAGCTTTGCCGGATGTTCGCGACGGTCTGAAGCCGGTGCACCGACGAATTCTGTACGCGATGCATGATCTGGGACTCACGGCCCAAGCCAGGTTCCGCAAATCGGCGTTAGTCGTCGGCGATGTCTTGGGTAAATATCACCCGCACGGCGATGTGGCCTGTTACGATGCGCTGGTACGGTTGGCCCAAAATTTTGCTTTACGTTACCCGCTCGTGATCGGTCAGGGAAATTTTGGTTCAGTTGACGGCGATGCCGCGGCGGCGATGCGTTACACCGAAGTTAAAATGTCGCCTTTGGCCGACGAATTACTGCGCGACATTGATAAAGAAACGGTGGATTTTGTGCCCAATTATGACGCCACCCGTCAGGAGCCGGCGCTCTTGCCCTCGGTCATTCCGAATTTATTGCTGATGGGTTCGGTCGGTATTGCCGTCGGGATGGCGACTAAAATCCCGCCGCATAATTTGGGCGAAGTGCTGGAGGCCCTCGTTTATCTGGTGGATCACGACGAGGCGACGGCCGAAGATTTGTTCAAATTCATCAAGGGGCCGGATTTTCCGACCGGCGGTTTGGTTTTCAACGAACACGATATTCACCACGCCGCGGCCTCCGGCCGCGGCGGTGTCATCGTGCGCGGCGAAGCGGAGATCGTTGACAACCAAATTATCATTTCTTCCATTCCTTATCAGGTGAACAAAGCCGAATTGATCGTCAAGATCGCCGATCTGGTGCGCGAGAAAAAACTGGAGGGGATTAAAGACATCCGCGACGAATCCACGCGGCTGGAAGACACGCGGGTGGTGATTGATCTGAAAAACGGCAGCCAGCCGGAAAAAGTTTTGAATACGCTCTACAAACACACCGAACTGGAAACGGTTTTTCACTACAATATGCTGGCGCTCGTAGACGGCGTGCCGAAACTGCTATCGCTCAAAGCCATTTTGGATGAATTTATCGGCCACCGCCAGACGATCATCCGCCGCCGGTCGGTTTATGATCTGCGCCGCGCCGAAGAACGCGAGCATATTCTTATCGGCTTGTCGCGGGCGCTGGATCAGATTGACGCCGTCATTCAGACGATTAAAAAATCGCGCGATGCCGCCGACGCCAAGAAACAATTGATGGAACAGTTTAAGTTTTCGGACCGGCAAGCGGTCGCCATTCTGGAATTGAAATTGCAGAAATTGGCCGGCTTGGAACGGCAGCAGATTGAAGACGAACTCAAGGCGGTGCAGGCGTTGATCAAAGAACTGAAAGCGCTGTTGGCCGACGAGACAAGAATTCGGGCGGTGATGAAAAACGAATTTTTAGCGATCAAAAATAAATATGCCGACGCGCGCCGGACGAAAATCATCCGGCGCGGCGTGTCGGAAATTAAAACGGAAGATTTGGTGCCGGACAAGGAAAATGTTCTGGTGCTGACGCGCGGCGGTTATTTGAAACGCACCGACCCGACCGAATATCGCGCCCAGCGGCGCGGCGGCGTCGGCGTAGTGGATTTGAACATTAAGGAAGAAGATTTTGTGTCGCTGTTTCTGACCGCCAGCACCCACGACGATCTCCTCTTCTTCACCGATCGCGGCAAGGTTTATCAAATGAAAATGTACGATACGCCGGAAGGCAAACGGGCGACACGCGGCAAGTCCATTATGAACTTTCTGTCCTTGACGGGCGAAGAACGCGTCACTTCCGTTGTGGTGATGCCGCGGACAAAAGATAAAACAATTTCTCTGCTGATGGTCACAAAAACCGGCCAGGCCAAGCGGGTGGAAGCGGAGGTTTTTCGCGATGTCCGGCGGAGCGGCATCATTGCCATTACTCTTGATCCGGGCGACGAACTGTTGTCGGCGGCCGTGGTCGCCAAGGATGACGAAACGATTTTAACCACGGCCGGCGGGCAAGCAATCCGCTTTAAAGTCAAAGACATCCGCCAAATGGGCCGGGCCGCCGCCGGCGTCCGGGCGATTAAATTGAAAAAGAAAAGCGACGCCGTCGTCGGTTTGGGCGTCATCAAAAATGAACAGCGCGCGGCCGGCGCTCTGCTGGGAATTTCGGCCAACGGTTTCGGCAAGCGCACGGCGTTGTCGGAATATAAAGTGCAACGGCGCGGCGGGTCGGGCATCAAGACCGCCAAGATTACAGCCAAAACCGGCGCGCTGATTAAAACGGCCGTTTTGGCCAACGACACCACCGGCGCCGAAACCGAAATTTTGGCAATCTCCAAACACGGTCAGGTCATCAGAACCAAACTGGCGGAAATTCCGATTTTGGGCCGGGCGACCCAGGGCGTGCGGATTATGAAAATCCGCCTGGGCGACGCGCTGGCCTCCCTCACTTGTTTGTAAATCTGTGTTACACTGGCGACGTATGGCCTTTTCTAAACCCGCCGAAAATATTGACCAATTCAATTTAACTACCGGAATGACCGTGGCTGATTTTGGCGCCGGTTCCGGCGCCTACGCCCTCGCCATGGCGCGTTGTGTCGGTCAATCCGGGCGGGTCTATGCCATTGATGTGCAAAAAGAATTGCTCGCCCGCCTCGGACGGGAAGCCAAGGCGGAACATTTAGCCAATCTGGAAGTTATCTGGTCGGATCTGGAACGCGCCGGCGGTTCCAAACTGGCCGACCGCTTGGTGGATTTCGTTTTGTTCGCCAATTTATTATTCCAAATTTCCGGCCAGTACACTTTATTTTTGGAAGCTAAACGGATTTTAAAACCGGATGGACGGTTGGCGGTCATTGATTGGCGGGAGTCCTACGGCAATCTGGGGCCGCCCGCCGAACGAGTGATTAAAATAGAAACGGTTAAAGACATCGCCAGCCAAGCCGGTTTTGTTTTTCAGAAAGAATTTTCCGCCGGCGATCATCACTACGGTTTGTTATTCACTTTGGCCTAATTCAATGAAAAATTTAAGCGCTTTTCAGATCGTCCTCATCAGTCTATTTATTTTATTCTTATTAGTCGGCACTTTGATCTTTGCCGGCGTTTTGCCCGGTTATCGCCAAACGCCGGGCGGCGCCGCCGGTGAACTGGTGCTGTGGGGAACGGTGCCGCAAAGTATTCTTCAGCCGATCCTGGAACAATTCAATAAAGATTATAAAAATTATTTTACGTTACGGTATGAAGAAAAAACCGGCGCCACGCTGGAAACTGAATTTGTGGAAGCCAAGGCCGATAACCGCGCGCCTGATCTGCTGCTCTTGCCGCACGATCTGGGTTTGACGCAACGGACGCGGCTAACGCCGCTGCCGCCGGATTTTTTCCCGTTGCGGCAATTTCAAGACACCTTTATTGACGCCGGCGGTCTAATGATCGGCGATGAAGGAATTTTGGCTTTGCCGTTAGCGGTTGATCCGCTGATAATGTATTACAACAAAAATCTATTGGCCGAAGCGGGCTGGCCGGCGCCGCCGCGCGCCTGGAGCGAGTTCGTGTCCAAAACGGCCAACCTGACCACCTTTGACGATCGACGGAATATTCTCCAAAGCGCCGTTGCTTTGGGCGAAACCAAAAATATTATTCACGCCAAAGATTTATTGGCAATGCTGTTATTGCAGGCCGGTAATCCGATTATCAGCCAAAGTAATCAAACTTATGTTTCCGCCCTTAACCAAAATTTCAACACCATCCTAAAACCGGCCGTGGCGGTGCTGGATTTCTACACCCAATTTGCCGATCCGGCGCGTCCGAATTATTCTTGGAACCGTTCTCTGCCCGAAGCCCGGCCGGCTTTCAGCCGCAGCCAAACGATTTTCTATTTCGGCTACGCCAGTGAGTACGCTTCCATCGCTAACGAGAATCCGCATCTCACTTTTGATGTGACGCTGCCGCCGCAGCCAACCGAGACCAATCAACCGAAACTCATTTTAGGTCGTTTATTGTCGGTAGCGGCGGTGCGCGGCGGACCGAAAACCAACGCCGCCATGGCCGCCGCCGCCGCGTTTTCCAATGCCGCGCCGGCCGGCGCGCTTGCCCAAGCGCTGTTTCTGCCGCCGGCGCGGCGCGATCTTTTGGCGGCCGCGCCGACCGAGCCGGCGCTGGCGCTGTTTTACCGCGCGGCTTTGCTCACGCGCGCTTGGTTGGATCCGGATCCGCCGGCGACTAAAAAGATTTTTGACACTATGGTAGAATCAGTCGTGACCGGTCGGTTGCGCTCGGTCGAAGCCGTGGCCGCGGCCGATCGGGAACTTAGTGCGTTGCTCCAAAGGATTTATGGAAACAATCGCTAATTTTTTGATGGCAGGCATCGTGCCGACCTGCGCGGCCGAGGGTTGTAATTATCAGGATTTTCTCCAGTTGATCGGCAATCTCTTTCAGTACTTGCTTCTAATTGCCGTACCGCTGGCGACCGCCGTAATCGTTTGGGGCGGCATTGTGTTGGTCACCGCCGGCGCGAACGAAGGCAAGCGCAGTCAAGCCAAAAGTATGATCGGTTTCGCGATCTGGGGACTGGCGCTGGCGCTGGCCGCCTGGTTGATTATTAAAACAATTATGGTCGGTCTGGGTGTTAAAGAGCCATTTTTACCGAATTTTTTTCAATAACATTTCTGGTATTTCTATGATTTCTAAAGTTTATTTTACACTTTTCGCGTTCAGTTTTTCGCTTTTCGGATGGATTCAAAAAGTTTGGGCACAGGGGACCATTGGGACTCAGCCACCCGGAGGTAGTATTGATACAGGTGGAGTTATTACCAACCCCCTTGGCTCCATCACCGACATCAGCGCTCTGATCACTAAAATTTTGGAAATCGTCGTCCAGATCGGTTTGCCGGTCATCGCGCTGGCGATCGTCTATACCGGTTTCTTATTTGTCAAAGCGCGCGGCAACGAATCCGAGTTGACGCAGGCCAAAACCACGCTTTTCTGGACGGTTATTGGCGCGGCGGTGATCCTCGGCGCGTTCGTGATTCAAGTAACGATTCAGGGGACGATTACGGAATTAGGGAAGTAGTCCCGACGTAAAGTCGGGATCCCGACCGAAGCGTCGGGACTTATAAAAATTATGATTAACGATTTTGAATCTTTAATTAAAACCATTGTTGAAAACATTTTCAACCCGCTGGTGGGATTGATTCTGACTTTGGCGCTGGTCTATTTTTTGTGGGGGATAGTCAAATACCTGCAGTCCGTCGGCGACGAAACAAAACGCCAGGAGGGGATTAAAATGATGACTTACGGCATCATCGCCCTATTCGTGATGGTCTCGGTCTGGGGTCTGGTCAATGTGCTCAAAAAGACCTTCCCGCTTGATTATGACACGCCGACCCGGCCGCCGATTCCGGCCTCGCCGGTGTCCGGATAACTAATCCACTATCCGCTCTTGGCCGCGCGATAGGAATGCTTTATACTTAACCAGTCGTTAAAAGGGTCGTCGAAACCTTTATTATCAAGAATTTATCAATTTAAAAATGTTATCTACAATTAAAAAACTGGTCCCAAGTCTGGCTTTCTTTATGCCCCTGGTGATGTTCGCTCAAGTTAATGATATTGACGATTTAGCTCAAAAAATCACAGATATCTTGGGTCTGATCATTCCGATTCTCTTAACCATTGCCCTCATCTATTTTCTTATCGGATTGGTTAAATATATTATGGCCGCTGGCGATGATGAAGCCAAGAGCACTGGACGAAGCATGATGATTAACGGTGTTATTGCTCTGTTTGTGATGGTGGCGGTCTGGGGTTTTGTAAATGTACTCACAAATACTTTTTTTGGTGGTGGCGTGATAGTTCCTCCAGATCTGCCAGAACTTCCTGGTAATACATACAGTCGATAAGCATCTGATTAAGTGACCGAAATTCCTCTTATTGGCAAAATTAAGACCGAAATTATCACTCCGTTAATCTGGTTTCTGTTTGTCCTCGGCCTGCTGTATTTTCTTTACGGCGTGCTTGAATTGGTGCGAAACACGGACAATGAGGACGCGCGGGCGACCGGCCGCCAGCACATTATCTGGGGTCTGGTCGGAATGTTCATTATGGTCGCCTTTTGGGGGATTATGAATTTGATTTGCCGGACGATTGGCGCCAACTGCACGGGATAGAGGTGTAACTTGTCCGCCGCTGAGGCGATTAGAAATAAAAAACCCTGCACTATGGTAGGGGACAAGGTGAAAAAATCCCCCGGTCGCGTTTGTCAACGCGTCGGGGGGATTGGTGTGTGGAAATATCTCCTACTTTCATTTTAACTTCCAGCCGTACCACACTGTTATCTCGCTATCCATTTTGGAATGTTGGAAAGTGAGAACGGCTTTTGTTGGTGGTACATTACTTCCCAGGTCTAGTTTCTGACCCGGGCAGTAATCATAAGTTTCGCCTAGGCCATCCGTGATCTTAACGCAATCAGATGTTTCCCACCACCCTATTACATTCGGCGGGAAACTGATCTTTTGCGGCGGACTGTTCGGTAAAAGAACAGTCGTCTTTTTTACTACCCCTAACTCCGAACTCACCGCGCGCGCGGCGGGGTCGGTGGTTGTGGTGAGTTTGGTTGAGAGCGACGTAGATGACAACACTGCCCGATCTTTCGCCCACTCGGTCACTCGCGGATAGGCGTACCAGACTACAACACCAATCATACCTGCCACCGCAATCACCCAGCCAGTTTTTTTCAACCTCCCCAAACTGATGACTTTAGCCGCATCGCGCTCTGTAGCCTTAGTGGCTTTGTAATAGGGATAAGTTACCCAATACAACCACAGAAGCCATATGGCAAGTCCTCCAAGTGGACTGATGCCCAAGATGAAATCACTGAGTCCACCACCCTGTTTAACCTTCCCACTGCTAATAGACCAAGTGACCACCAAAGCCAAACTGAATGGGACCCCCAGAGAGATAATCAGGTTTAGATTTTTTCTGACCATCTGGTTTCGTCGCGCCATACACAAAAGCGCGGAAACAAGCAAGGCAAGAACTAACCAAGACATATTACTTACCACTTTTCTCACCTCCTTCCTCTACGCCCGTGGAGTTTTTCGGTTTGTCTACCGTTTGCGGTTTAACCGCAGATTTCCACAAGGCATCGTTTAGCCAGTCAAAGCAAGTCGAAATCCAATTCGGAATCAAAAGAATGTACCAAACAATCCTTCGCCACCCTCTCCACGGATTACACTTTTTCATTTTACCACCCAAAATATCTAGGGTGAAAAAAACAATGACTGTGGCTACAAACCAAGACCAATTAATCTTCATAATTGTCCCTTTCTCATTTTAGTGTTTTGCTCGGTTTTTAGCTGGGCGTTATTGCCTAATGTTGTCAAAGACCGTTTACTAGTTGCGATTGTAGCACCTTAAAAATAAAAGTCAAATTTTAAAAAATCCCCCGATCGCTACACGACCAAGGGATTTTAAACAGACCTCCTCCCTTGAAATTATTGGGATTACGGTTTAGGCAATGGTGGAGTACTGGTGCTAATTGGTAACATAGGCGTGACACCAATACCAGGGCTCACGATTGTAACATTAGCACCAGCTTTTTCTAACGCCTGCAGTTCCCGAAGTCGAGGGGCATAGTTATTTGTAGCCATGACTTCGGCCTCTGCTTTTAATGCAGCGGCTAGGCCATCGGCCCTGGCCTTAGCGGCCTTGGCTTCTTGCTCGGCAACATACAACGCCATTGTTGCTTCGCTGGCCCTTTTCCCTAGATCACTCGTCAGATTAACAGATTGAATCTCAACGGTGACAATCTCTACCCCGTATAATTGTTTGAGACCAACGGTTCTATTCCCCATTTTGTCATTGAGCCAAAGCATGATTGTTTCAAAGAAAAGAGGGTTACCATCCGCGTCCTTCAAAAAATCATCTTTCGGGTCTGCTGCTACTTTACCTTCGATTTCTGACAAAAGATGTTTGTAGGTTGAACCACCGACATAATTCCTCGCGTTTTCGTTGGCCGCGGTCTGCGTTTTGGCGAGCCAGTTATCAACCCAAAACAAAGCTTTCAGGGGGTTAATACACCGGATGTTGAGAACATATCTCATCTTTACCGGTAATCCGCCGCTTGTCGGCGCCTCCTCAAGCTCCATGAGGTAGGGAAAAACTTTTGCGAAGATGGAATAGACATTCTCACCCCTGACTTTTACCGTTAAACCAGGTTTTCCTTCTTGACCCGGAGGAGTCTCTTTCTGTTGCACTTCAGCCCATTGGAAAAAATAACGATAAACCTGGATAAGCGGAAAAATTCCAACCCAATAAATACCAAATTTCTTCTCCAACCAGTTTCGGTTGTCTTTCCATCCCTCGTCATAGCCATTAAGCGTGGCCCCTGCCGGAAGTTTCCGCCAATCATTCTTGATTACGTCCCACCGATCATACTTATCATCAAAGTTGTTTCTATCCTCAGGATCATTGAGATGGAACCCTTTATGGGACATAATAAATCGTTTCGGTTCCTTACCTTTAACAATTGAAACGATCTCACCACCAGGACAGAAAGTGAAGAAGACTCGCATGCCCGCCAGGGCATAGACAAATAACGCCATTAGCACTCCGAAAACAATCGTCAAACTCACGACTAGACCGAGACAGGTAATCAATGTCATTTCAGTTTCTCCCTATCTTTAGAGGTTTGTTGTTGACAAATACCAATACCAAATCCGTCTGCGACTATACCATATTGCTTAAAAAATGCAAATTGAAATGCCGGAGAGAGGACTTGAACCTCCATGAGCTTGCGCTCACCAGCTCCTAAAGCTGGCGTGTCTGCCATTTCACCACTCCGGCTCATCTTCTTTCATTATAATCACTACAATCCGCCCACAAGGATTTGAACCTTGGACCGTCTGCTTAAGAGGCAGCTGCTCTACCAACTGAGCTATGGGCGGATATTCACTCTCTGTAATTTTATAACATAAACATTGAAGAGCATAAAGCAATCTGCTACAATTTTCCCGTTATGAATAAACACACGATCGTTCTTTGGGGAATTGTCGCCGCACTGGTTGTCATTTCGGTTCTGGGATTTATTTTTGGTCGCGGTCAACCGCAACCGACAAATAGAATCGGTTCGCTACCGCCGATGACCGCCGCCGATTGGCTTAAGGGCGATCCGGCTGCTAGAGCGGTTTTGATTGAATATAGCGATTTTGAATGTCCGGCCTGTGCCGCCTATTATCCGTTCGTCAGGCAAATGGAGGAAAAATTCGGTGCGTCGTTGGCTTTCGTCTATCGTCATTTTCCATTGACGACCCATCGAAACGCCGAGCTGGCGGCCCTAGCCGCGGAAGCGGCCGGCCGCCAAGGACAATTTTGGACGAT
>Ga0209541_10012680_pt1 | contig 13013 bp, 13 predicted proteins | sample RifCSPlowO2_01_FD_184027 | JGI IMG/M metagenome (GOLD analysis project Ga0209541, IMG submission 184027) | Groundwater microbial communities from Rifle, Colorado - Rifle CSP2_plank lowO2_0.1 (SPAdes) (version 2) | ecosystem: Environmental > Aquatic > Deep subsurface > Groundwater | place...
GTTGGATATTGATTTTCGAAATAATAATAACCATTTTGGTAAGAGGCTACTAAAAATTGATTATTTTTTAGAAAATCTAAAAGGGCTCTTTGACGGATTGTGTGTCCGTATCCAATTCCTGTAATAAATGTTAATATTTTCATCTTAAATAAGTAATTTCTCCATTTCTCTTATAAATAATTTCGCTCTTTGCAATGATGTTTCAGCTTTTGAATGTTTTTTGATATCTATTGTTCTATATTGTATCAGGCTCCTTTTGTTTTTTTCAAATTCGAATGATTCTATTAGAGAATCTGCCTTTATTCCAGCAAGATTTAATGCCTCTTCTTTTGTTTCTTCATATTCTTCTAATAAAGATTCTTTGAGTTTATTTCTAACATAAACAATTAATGCGTCTGAGGTTACTTTATGAACTATTTTTTCTCCAATTTTATAGCCAAATTTTAATAAAACTGCATTTGCATAATAATACATGGCATAATAAGAACAGACAATTACCCATAAATCTGAAATCTTTTGATTATGTGATTCTTCTGCTAATCTTAGGCTTTCTTTTGCATTTTTTAACAGAATTTCTAGTATTGGTTTATCTGCTTGAACTTTTTTTATTAGCCCTTCTTCTAAATAAGATTTTACATTAATTTCAGCTTCTTTAATTCTTTCTTTAGATAACATTTTTTAATAACCTATAATATTCCTCTATTCCTATTAATATTATATTATTTTTAATTGCTTCGCTTACAACAGTGAATTCTCTGCTTTTGGCCATATGAATAAATTCCTCATAGCTTATTGCTGTTAAATGAATTTTATCTGGCAAGAGGGAAATTGTGGCTTTAATCTCTTTTTCATCTCCACCAATTGTTAAAATGTCAATGTCTGAGTGTTTATCTGATGCTTTTTTTGCATAAGAGCCGAACAATAATGCAATAAATGGGAACTTAATTTCTGCTAATCTCTTATGGATTATTACAAAATTTTTGTTTTTGAATAAATCTTTTCTTCTTGAGTATTCTGCTTCGAAAATAGTCTCATTAAAATTATTGTTAAATGAACAAAGAGTAGTGTTACCTATTTTATTTAAATCAACGAGGTTTTCATTTTCTAGCTTTTTAAGTGCATTGTATGCAGATTTGTAATTTATTCTTCTTAATTTAGAGATTTTCCTAATATTGAGCTTTTCTTCTTTTTTTTCTATTAAAATTTTTAATATTTCTATTTTTTCATTAGTATCTTTAACCATAATATTATGGCTTAAAACCATATATTTAAATGTTTCTATAAAGAAGTTATCTTATTTTATGGAATAATTCTGCATATTTGCAGTTATTTTTTAGGCCATTTAAACGGGCTTTCAAATGAGCAACTGGAAGTAATAGAAAAATAGATTCCCACTGGCTTTTGAACTTTTTAATTGCTTTTATTTTTTTATCAAAGGTTTTTGTTATATCAACATAAAGTCTTGGAAAATTTTTATTTACATCCACTAAACTCCATATAGAGAATGTATATAGAGATGAATCTAGCTTTAATTCGTCAAAGATTTCTAAAACAATTTTATTAACTAAACGATGCTCTAAATGCAAATCCGGAGCATGGGTGAAGATTTTAACCGGCTTGTATTTTAGAATTATATTTTTTATTTTTTGTTTTACTTTTTCGTCATTTAAACTTTTGTAATCTTTTTCTTTAATGCCGAGAAAGAATGTTTTTTTGATTCTTAGATATTGGTCAACTGTTTGGGATTCTTTTACTCTTGCTTTTATTAGATAATCTTCCTTTAACCAAGGCTCACTTTTTTCTCCGTATAATAAGATTAAACTAATAATATTTTTTCCTTCTGAAGAATATTTTGCCAGAGTTCCTCCTATACCAAATACCTGATCATCGGAGAATGGGCAACTATACAAAGTATATTTTCACCCATACAAACCACCCCCCACCCAACCTAATTTGTTAAGTCTCTCGGGTAATGTTGTTTTTTTCATTTTTATCAAATGCGCCAGGAGGGATTTGAACCCTCGTCCTCAGCTATCTTCTATGGTAATGGAAGGCTGAGATATTGGTCTATTTTTTAAATATCTAACCACTATACCACTGGCGCATATAATAAATATAGAAATTTGATTTATAAATTTTCTTATTTAGCTTTGCCAACAGCGTAATTTATCTGGGTTTGAGACCAACCTTTATCTGCTAAAGCTATTTTTATTCTTTCTATTGAAACGCCTTTTTCTTTTGCTGTCTTAATAAAATGAACAATTCTGTTTAACTCTGCTTCTGACTTAAATATTTTCCTAGTTTTTGGCAATCTTAAATTATTAAATCTATTTATCAAAGAATCTAGTTTTAATTTTTTAGCAAAATAGGGATTTTTATATGAATAATATCCAAAACTTCCTATTATTACTAAGATAAGTAAAATTAAGATAAATGAAAAAGAGAGCTTTTTACAATCTTGAGGACAATTTTGCTTGTCTTCATTACTCTCGCATATTTTATTTCCGCATGTACAATCCTCTGGACAGCTAAGATAATCCTCTGCTGGATTACAAATTGCATTTCCGCATTCAAATGGAATGTCTTTTTCTTGTAAATTAACAGGAAGGATAACTGATTTTATATCTTTAACTAGGTCAATTGAAGTAGAAGGAATTTTATATAAGATTACATTTGGGGTTGATGAATCTAAATTGGAAAATGTGTATTTTACCTGCAAATAAGTTCCTGAGCTGGTAACTTCAGGATTGAGGTTAAAAAAATAAAAAGATTGAGATGGTGCCAAGGTTTTAGGAATAAATTCTATAACAGAAATATCCTTTAAAGAATTTTGCGGCGTGATAATTCTTTTAATTAATATGTAATCCTCAATTTTATCTGATAAATAAATTTCATGAATTAATTTTGCTTCTAATCTTTGATTAATTCTTGAGTTTAATTCCTGCAATGTTTCTTTGAAATCTGTTGTTTTATCTTTGTAGATTTTATTTACATCTTCGTAAGAAAGATAAGGAACTATGTTGATTGTTTCTGTTACATGAATTGTAAATGGGGTTGTTGAAATAATCTCATTAACATCTCGAATAATGCTTTGCAATTGTGACTCCTGCAATGAAGGGATTCTTGATTGATAGCCTGTTAAAGTAAGCTTTTTTTGTGCAAGTATTTCTTCAAGATTTAAATCAGTGTAAACTTGTGCTGTTTTTTGCGAGGCTGCATTTTGATAAGAAATCCCGCGCTCTATTTTATATAATGTGGATTCTATTAAAGAAGAAATTTCATCTTCTGAAGATGAAATTTCTATTGTTTTTTGAACTGGCAGGCTTGTAATATTCTTGACTTTGTCAACTGCTGTTAGTGTTATTGTATATATTCCTTGTTTTGGATAAGAATAAGTAATTAATGAACCTTGTTTTGTTGTGTTATCTCCTAAATCCCATTCAAATCTTAAGTTTTCCTTTTCTGAATAAGAAGTAGAAGAAGAATCTAGAGAAATTGTTTCCAAAACAGCTGCTTTTTCTTTTGAGATGTTGATAACTGGCTGAGGAAGGTTGACAACATTATAATTAATTTTTTTGATTTCATTATTAAACTCTAATTTTAATTCATAGCCTGTTAATATCTTAGGTGTTTTAACATTAAAGAGCAATAATGGGATTATTATTGTTTCTTCTGAGGCTATCATGTCCTGGCCAGAAATTTTTGTTATTGAAGAAGGAGTTAAAAATGTATTTTTAATTGTTGGTGGAAGCTGTCCTTGCTGTATTTTATATTCCAAATTTGATAATTTAATTGTTTTATTATTTTGAGAAGCAACCCTAATTGGAATTGTACAATAATTCTCATAGAAATTACAATTTTGATAGAAATTTGTTAAGGTTTGAGCAAAATATTCTCCTGAACTTGAAAGATTATAAGTTTCTTTTCCTGTTAATTGGGTTATGTAATCTGCTCCTTTTGCTTGGATTATATAATCTTTATTAGGAACTGGCTGGCAGTTTGTTGGACAGCCATAATAAGCCTGGGGGTATAATGCTGTGGAGTTTGAGGCTAATAAATTTCCAGAGCCAGTACTTCTTAGGCATACATAATAATAGTTTGTTTCAATTGGCTTTGTTAGATTTAGTGTACATTCTACCCAATCCCATGTTTGTTTTGGCTGGTCGCAGCTAGATTCTTTTGAAGCTACACCTGAAATAAAAACATTTAAGTCTGAAGTATAATCTTGTCTAATATAAGCTCTTATTTTGTATTGCATTGATTTTTTAAGCAAGAGTTTTTGGCAGTTGCTTGAAGAATATATTACATCTTTGTCTGATTCTATGTTTTCTGGTCTTGATGGGCCTGAGTAGTCTAAAGAATAAGTATCTAATGCTTGACCTGGATATATCCATTCTATTTGATTATCATTACCAACATCAATAGATGGTGTGTCTGGGCAGTCTAATAAATTAAAACATTCTATATCAAATTTTGCATTAGATATTAATGACAAATCTTTTGGAAGATATATTCCTGTTAGAATATCTTCGCCTTGAATGATTGATTGGGCTTCTCCTGTTGATTTATAATAATCAATTACACCTTTACAATTAAATTCTTTGCAATCAATCACATCTTTTAATTTCTTAGAATCTGATGAATCTTGAGTTGATAATTTAATTAATGCATCTGGATTATAGTCGCCAGGAGGAAGGGTAATAAGACCAATAAAGGATTGTCCAGGTCCGAGAGAAGTGTAATTAAGTTCTAAAGTAGTTGCATAACTGGATGGAATTAAAAGGATTAATATTAGCAAGTATTTTTTGAACAAATTATACACCTCTTCTTTTTAGAAAAGAGTGTATTTTATTATATAAATGTTGTTGTTTTCTTTCCAGAAATTTGTGGTGTAATTTTGACTTTAGGATTTTTAAATTCTAATTTAAGTTCTTCACCTTTAAAAAATTCATGAAGGAATATTGCTAAGCTACTCACTTCGGAGTGGGGCTGTTGAGTAACTGAAATATTATAATCAGATAATTTATAAATTTCTATTGGTACCTTTTCTCCACCAATTATAATTAGTAAATCTTTAAACTTTTTAATTTTAGAAATTTCATTTTCTAAGGGCAATCCATACATTGTTAAATTAATAATTTTTGATTTTGTTGATTTTATTAGTTTAATTGGATCTTTTATGTATTCAATCTGAAAATTACTACCCCATTGTTTTACTATTTTATTAACAGAATCTTCTAAAGCTAAATCATGATCTCCTGAATAATAAATTTTATCTGCTCCAAATGCTCTTGCAACTAAAGCTACATGTGTTGAGATTCTAGGGTCTCGCCTAATTCTATGAGATAATCTTAATATTTCTATCATATAATATAGAGAATGGTTAATTTTTTAAATACATTTCTTTTTTATAAAGCTATGAATTTGAAGAATTTTTACAGAAGAAACTATAAATTATTAATGATAATTCCCTTTGTATTATTAATTATAAGTGTTGCTTTTATAAGTATTAAATATATTAAAACAGGCGAGTTAGTTAACAGGGATATTTCTTTAAAAGGAGGAATAAGCGTTAGTATTTATTCAGATAAAGAGGTTGATGTTAATGAGCTAAAAAATAATTTAGTTAATGATTTAAAAAACGAGATTTCTGTAAGAGAACTAAGTGATTTAACAACAAAAAAACAGATAGGAATTATAATTGAGACAAGTGATATAAGTGTAAAAGATAAATTAAAAGATAGTATTGAAAATAATCTAAAAATTAAATTAAATGAAGAAAATTATAGTATTGAAGAAATAGGAAGTAATTTAGGAGAGGGCTTCTATAAAGATATGATTAAAGCTGTGATAATAGCTTTTATTTTAATGGGTATTGTTGTTTTTATCTCGTTTAGAATGTGGGTTCCTAGTTTGGCTGTTATTTTAAGTGCTTTTTTGGATATTATAGCTACTTTAATGTTTGTGGATTTAATTGGAATAAAGATTTCTGCTGCTGGAATTGCATCATTTTTGTTAATTATTGGATATAGTATTGATACAGATATTTTATTAACAACAAGAGTGCTAAAAAGAACGGAAAAAGGGACGGTTGTTGATAGAATTTTTGACTCTCTTGGAACTGGCTTGACAATGACTGCAACAACAATAATTGCATTAACTATAGGATATTTTGTTGCAACATCCAGCACTTTGAAGGAGATGTTTTCTATTATTTTAATTGCAATGGTAATAGATGTTATTTCAACTTATTTTATGAATGCTGGGATTTTAATGATATATAAAAGGAATGAATTAAAAAATGAAGTTTAAACTAGGACTAAGATTATGGATTTTGATATTTTTTTTACTAGTAACTATAGTAGCAATAAACCCTAAATTAGATATTAGTGGTGTTGAAATAAAAGGTTTAGGAGATTATGCAAAGGAGCAGGGATTAACAACAGGAGAGATAATAAAAGAGGTTAATGGGAAGATAATTAATAGCCCTGTTGAGTTTGCAGAGATAATAAAAAATGAAGCTAAAGTAGATCCAGTAACAATAAGGATTAAAACTGATAAGAGTGAGGTAAGCTATAAAGCTTTGGAGGATTTAAAATTCGAGCTGAATAATTTAACAATTATAAATTCTAAAATACAAGGAATCAATGACAGTGAAATACTAAAAGAAATAAATAATATTAAGATTAATTTTAGTGAGGATTTTGAAAAGATAAGATATGATTTATTGCCGAGTAAAAAGCTAACATTAAAAACTGATAAAAGAGAATATACATTTTTAGTTTCTAAAGACCCTGAAATAGATGTTAAAAGTGTTGGCAGGACTAATATCAAGATGGGTTTGGATTTAGGGGGAGGAACTAGAGTTTTATTAAAGCCTGTTGGTGAAAAAGAGGTAACAAATAGCGATATAAATAATTTAATTGCTATTTTAAGAAATAAATTAAATGTATATGGTTTAGGAGACTTTAATATAAGGCCTGCAAGTTCTGGAGGAGATAAATTAATTTTGATAGAAGTTGCTGGAATACCAAAAGAGGATATTGAGGATTTTATTGCTAAACAAGGTAAATTTGAGGCTAAAGTTGGGGATGATTTAGTATTTAGTGGTTCATTTGAGGGAAGAAAAGACATAGCAACTGTTTGTAAGGATGATGGAACTTGCTCTGGTGTTAGAAGCTGTAATGCAATAAGTCAAGACCAAGCTAGTTGTAAGTTTGAGTTTAGTATTAAATTGACTAAGGATGCTGCACAGAAATTTTCTCAAGTGACTAAGAATTTAGAGGTAAATACAACTGAAGATGGTAATAAGATATTAAGCAAACAAATTGAGTTTTATTTAGATGAAAAATTGATTGATAGCTTAAACATAGATGCTGATTTAAAAGGAAGTGAAACAACTGATATTTTGATTACAGGGCCTGGCTTTGGTGCTAATGAGCAGCTTGCTTTGGATGATGCATTAAAGAATATGGAGAAATTACAAACAGTTTTGATAACTGGGGCTTTACCATTTAAGTTAGAAATAGTAAAGATAGATAGCATAAGTCCTGTATTTGGCAAACAGCTTATCAAAAATGCATTTTTTACAGGATTGCTAGCTATGTGCGGTGTATTAAGTGTTATTTTTATTAGATATAGAAAATGGAAGGTTATACTTCCAATTGCAATTACTATAATCAGTGAATTATTTATTACATTAGGTATGGCTGCTGCTATTAGTTGGACTATAGATATTGCTGCAATTGCAGGGTTGATTGCTGCTATTGGAACTGGTGTTGATGATCAGATAGTTATTACTGATGAAGTTTTGAAAGGGACTAAAGAGGTTTATTTTAATTGGAAGGATAGAATAAAAAAGGCGTTCTTTATTATATTTGTTGCTTATGCTGGAACAGTTGCTGCAATGCTGCCTTTATGGGGTGCTGCTGCTGGCTTGTTAAGAGGGTTTGCAGTAACAACTATTATAGGGGTTAGCATTGGTGTTTTTGTAACTAGACCTGCTTTTGGTGTAATGCTTGAGAAGTTTTTAAAATAAAAATTTAAGAAATTTTAAATTTAGTGTCTACAAATTTCTTTTCTGTTTTATCATAATAGAAAACTCTTAATATATAATAACCAGTCCAATCAGGATATGTATCAGCAGTGGTTTTTATTGTATCTAATTTTAAATTGCCTTTACAATACTTCGAAGAGCCACAAGGGATTTTTGCTCCTCTTGAAGAGACTCTTGCACAATCACCAACATCTGGACCATAAACTTTTGTTGCTTTTCTTGTGCCTACCATATTGTTTCTAAATGAATAAATATAAAATTTGGGATCAACACAGCCTTCGTTAATTTTAATTTCTATATTAATTTTTTCACCTGGTTTTATCGCGTTTGTTGATTCGCTTAGTTTTATTGTATTTGGTGAAATTGTAACTGTTGGTTTTGTTATTGTTGCTGGTGTAAATCCTGTTATTTTACTAAAATTAAATGCGAATAAGGCAACAATTACTAAAAAGACCATTGCAATTATAATATTTTCATTCTTCATTTTTAATAATTAGGTTTTGGTTTTACTTTAAAATAAACATTTAGATAATCTTTTGTGGACCTATCTTTCCAGAAATAAACTCTTGCATAATAATCTCCATCCCAATTAGGTCTTGTTGAGTATTCTACTGTGAATGTGTTTTTATTAATTAAATAAGAATCTCCTTTACAAATTCTGGAAGAACCCTTTTGCGTTACTGTTCCTATTCTAGGACCAGCTGATGTTTTTTTTCCTGAATATGTTACACCACCAAAATAAAAGCTGATTTCAGGGGCAACACAATAATCTCCAACTTTAACTTTAACTTTAACTGTTTCTCCTGCAGTTAGCACATTTTGCTCAGGAAATTCTTTACCATTAGAATCTACCCTATATGCTGTAACAATAGGGTATGAATGTTTTATAACACCACCAGTGATTTTTTCAAAATTAAATCCAATTAATGCTATCAAAGCAATTAAGACTATAGTTATCAATATTTGTCTGTTAATTTTGGTTTTTTGCTTTTTCATTTTATTCTTTTTCTTTTATTGTAAAGGTGTCAACAACAAAATCTTTTGTGTTATAATCAAAGACCTTTACATAATAAACACCAGGATTTTCTTCCCATTCTTTTATTGTCTTATATGTTAGTGTAAATGGGTTGCATAGTTTTTCTAAAGATGTTCCTGCTGGCTGCAAAGTAGCTTTTATTCCGCCACCCTTTGTATAATCTATATATGCGCGTCTGTCAACACACCTGCTTCCTGGAAAGACCTCTACATTTATGTATTCACCTGCAATTATAGACCTTTCTTCTGAGTTTGGATATACTCTTATTGTTGTACCAGTTTTTATATCACTAACATTATAGCTTGTTATATTCTGCAGATTAAAACCGATTAATGCTATCACTAGAATAATAACAACACTGACTAAAAGTGTTAGACCAGATATCTTAAAATCTTTTTTTTCCTCTTTTTTCATATTATATAATAAAAGTAATAACTATTTAAAGTTTATGTTAATCATAATTTCATGTTTTGGACTCCACATATGATAATTGGAATAATAGTGAGTGCTTTATTATATCCAATTTATGGTCTAAATGTATTAATTATATTAATCAGCAATATCTTAATTGATGCTGATCATTATTTGTGGTATATTTTAAGATTTAATAGCTATGATTTGGTTAAGGCTTTTAGATTTTCTAAAGATAAAAAATTAAGATTAAAATATGGCAGATTATTGCATATTTTTCATACTGCAGAGGTATTAATTTTAATAATAATATTAAGTTTTTATTCTGAAATATTTTTTTTGGTTTTAATTGGGGTTGTTGTTCATTTATTATTAGATATTATTGATTTATTATTAATAAGAAAACATATAAATCTTAGAATTTGGAGTTTTTTAGAATATTTGATTATAAAAATAAAAAGGTTTTTATAGTAGCTGCAAAGTATATTTTAAAGAGGTGATAAAATTTGGTTGATCCTATAGTATTAATTTTATATATATTAGTCGGCGCTGTAGCAGGAATGATATATGGGTTAAGAAGAATATTCATATTAGAAAGGAAGATTAATGCACTTGAAAGAATGTTAGTGGCTAAATTAGGACTTAAGAGGAAAAAATAATCTTAAAATTCCTTTTTTGCTTTTTCTAGTGATTCAAAACTGCCAATATCAAACCATTTTCCAGAAAATTTAAAGCCATAAACTGGCTTAATCTTATATAACCATTGGATAAAATTTCCAGGAGGGTCTGCTTTGTTATTCTTTAAATATTCATCAAACAAATGTAGGGTTTCTTTTTTATATAAGTAACAACAGATACTCATTAATGTTGTTTTTGGGGAAGATGGTTTTTCCTCAAAATAGATAATTTTTTCTTTTTCATTAATTTCAACAACAGACATTTTTTTAATTAATTCTAAATCTTGTAAATCATATAAAGCAGTTATATCAGAATTTTTTTGATAAAAATATGAAATAAGCTCTTTTAAATCAAATTCAAATAAATTATCTCCTCCTAAAACTAATAAATCATCATTAATCTTTTTCTGTTTTATTACAAAATCAGTGTCACCTATTGAGCCTAAACGGTCTTCATTTGTTAAAGTATTATCATTTATTATTTCTATTTTTTTGGAAAAATTAAAATTTTCATTCCAAGTTTTAAAATGCTGGTAAAATTTTTTATTTGTTACAATATAAATTTCATCTATTTCTTTAATTTTAGAAATTTTTTCTAATAAATATTCTATTATAGGTTTGTCTTTTATTTTTAATAAGGGCTTTGGAAAATTCTCTGTTAATGGATAAAGTCTTACTGCAAAACCCCCTGCTAAAATCAAGGCTTTCATTTAAAAATAGAAAATAAAAGGATTTAAATTTATTTTGGATGTGTAATTAACCCCATTTCTCAATAGCCATCTTAAGCTCTTCGTGTTTTTTTGAATATTCCTTTAAAGGAATCCGTTGCATAGTTGCGTCTATAGCCTGTCTAATTGCTTTTGCTCCAGCTTTGGTTCCTTGGGGATGAGCATGACAACCTCCACCAAATTGCATAATAACATTATTTCCTAATATTTTATTTAATTTTGGAACTAAAAGGGGGTGTAAACCGCCAGAGGCAACTGCAAAAACTGGTTTTATATTATACCATTTTTGTTCTAAAATATGCTCAGATTTATTAGAATAAATAATTTCTTTTTCAATTTCTTCTTCAAGATCCATGACTTCTTTCTTAGATCCTTCCATCTTACCAACAGCAGTTCCTATATGTAATTGATCAACTCCAATTAATCTTGCTATTTTTGCTATTGTTAACATTGAAATACCATGTTTTTTATTTCTTGCTAGTGCAGCATAGCCTGCTCTGTGGGCGTGCAAAATTAAATTAAAGTCTTTGTTTCTAAAGGTTTGTAAAGCACTCCAACCAAGAGTAATTATATCAAGCATAACATATTCCCCATTATTTTTCTTAACAAACTCAGCTCTTTTCAACATTTCATTAGTTTCAGAAGTTATATTTGGCATATAGATTTTAATTTCCTTTGTCTCTTTCTCAGCTTTATCTCTCATTTTTAAAGTTTCTATAACCCTTTCTTTAAAGTTATTAAACTTAGCATTACTCAAATTTTCATCATCTTTAACAATTTCTATACCTCCAACCCAAGCATCATAAGCAACTTTAGCATGTTGTTTTGCATTTAATCCAAGTTTAGGTTTTATTATGGTTCCACATATAGGTCTATCCTTAATCTTCAAAATTTTTCTTATTCCTTCAATGCCGTATTTAGGTCCTTTAAAGCTATTAATCATTTTTTTAGGAAATTCAACATCTTGTAATCTTAGATTTTTAACAGCTTTCATCCCAAAAATATTTCCAGCAATACTTGACATAATCTGGGGCATATTACCAAGTTCGAAAAGCTCCAAAGGATAAGCTATTTTTATATAATTTCCATCAATTTCAAATACTCTTGCTTGAATTTTATGTAAAAATTTTAAAACTTCTTTTGTTTCTGTTGACAAACTCTTGGTCCAAGTCCCAACAGAGCTTTCAGATGCTACTGCTCCAGCAGCTTCTTTAAATGAGACTTTATTTGGCTCTATATAAAAACTACAAATTAAATCATTTTTACTTGGTCTATATTTTAGGTCGATAAAATCTTTATATTTCATTTTTTTGTTATAAACGGATAGGTTTTTTTAACCTTTTTTATAAATTCTTTAGGAGTTAAAATTCCTAACTCTGAGATTATAGCTGTAATATATTTAGCTGGTACGGTTTCAAATGCTGGATTTCTTATTTTAATGTTTTTAGCAGATTCCCATACCTCTTTGAAGGAGCGCTCTTCAATTTTAACTGAACGATTTGTAAATTTCCAGGAGTCTGTTGCTATGTAAACAGGAATTTTGTGTTTATTTGCCAATTCAGCAAACATTCTTGAGCCTATTTTATTTACTATTGAATTTTGTAAAACTGCATCCGCGCCTATTATCATTAAATTAGCTTCTGGAAGTATTGGAATTTTATCTAATATGTCACCTGCTGCTGAATCTATAATCATTGTTACTTTAATCCCTGCTTTTTCTAATTCATGAGAGGTTTTTCTGCCTTGATATAATGGACGAGTTTCTGTATTAAAAACTTGGAAATGCTTATTTTGTTTTTTTGCTTCTTTTAGTATATTGATTACAGTTGATGAATGACAGTGAGTAAAGACAATTCCATGAATTAATTTAGAGCCTAGCTTGGCTATTTGCAGTTTTGATAAAGAGAAATGCTCTAATGCTTGATTGACACTTTTATGCTTAGCAAAATTTAAGGCATTTCTTAATGCTGGCTCTGTTGGTCTTGCTGAAATTAATTTATTTATTGTTTCTTGTATAGGAGAAGAAGAATAAGCTTGCAGTGCAGCTAGTGCAATATTCTCTGCTCCTTGAATTTTCACCTCTTTTATTTTTTGAACTACTTGAT
>Ga0209541_10012682_pt1 | contig 13011 bp, 15 predicted proteins | sample RifCSPlowO2_01_FD_184027 | JGI IMG/M metagenome (GOLD analysis project Ga0209541, IMG submission 184027) | Groundwater microbial communities from Rifle, Colorado - Rifle CSP2_plank lowO2_0.1 (SPAdes) (version 2) | ecosystem: Environmental > Aquatic > Deep subsurface > Groundwater | place...
CTCCAGATTTGGCGGCAGTAAATTCTAGCATCATTTCTTTAGGGGCGCTTCCCATTTCAGTTCTGACATTGAAATCAGGAACTGCAAAATTGTGAAAGCCCTTGTCATTGATAACTGTTATTTTAACTTTATCGCCTTGCTTGACTTTTATTTCTTTTACATCAAGCTCAAAATTACTTTCGCGTATTGTGAATTCTTTTGCCAATTCTTTGGTGTTGGCAGTATCTTCATCACCCATAGTACATCCGCCTTCAGTACAACTACTATTCGTGTTAGTGTCGGCTACTTTGTCAGAAGTTTTATCTAACGAAGCACATCCGCTGACTAAGAAAACAGCAATTAATAAGGTGAGCACAGCACTCCAAAGTTTCATAATAAGTTATTTATAGATTTAGTATAAATTAGTTTCTATGGTAACGCTGACAGATGCAATATATTATTTAGCTATAACTAACCTAATAGGTTTGGTCTTAGTATTATTAACTTGCAGGTGTCTTTATAGTTTGACAACCCAAAATAAGTTTTTAGCGCTTCTTAACAAATATCATTGCTGGATTTGGTGGCTCTTTTTGACGTCTGTTGCGTTGCACGCCACCATAGCGCTATACCAACGGCTGGCTTAGCTCTGTGGCGTGACAAAAGTTTTGCTTTTGGCTGCGCTTGAGATTTGCGTAGAAGATTATATATACTAAAAGCGATAAATTCTATTAAAATTTAGGAGGTAAAAATGAAACACAGAAAAACTAAAAAGAAGGGCGGAAAAAGACTTGCTTTTGGTGGTATGCTAGTCAAGCCAGACAAGCATTTAGCATCAATCATTGGAAAGACTCCACTTGCACCTTCCAAGATGACAAAGAATTTGTGGGCTTATATTAAGAAGCACAAATTGTTGAAAAGATAATTCCACTTTTTACCGAGCGAAGTATTTCGCTGACCCATCTGAACTCGTTCAGATTGGGTTTACTTTTTTATACAAACTTATATATATGATTAAGGTATCTTATTTTATAGAAGTATTTAGAGGTTAAAATTAATGGCGACAAGACGAAAAACAAAGGGAAAGACTATCAGCAGAACTACACGGAAAACAACTCGTAGAGCTAAATCTACTGCAAAACGAAGAACATCCGTAAGAACTGTTAGAAGAGCAAAAGCTCATACAAGAAAAGCACAAGATGATGGCGATACGCCAAAAGATGACGGTTCGGAAGACGACACGTCAGAGGGTGATAGTTCCGAAGACGATACATCGGAAGATGATAATTCAGACGACAAATCAGATGATAACAGCACGTCGTATAAACAAAAGGCAAGAAGATCTGGTGCACGTACGAGAAAGAGAAGACGCTAGTCTTCTTTTCTAGTTCTTTTTATATTTATAATTAAGCCAAAACCAAATTGTTAATCCGATTCCAATTATAATTATTATTGGCAGTAATATTAAGAACAGAATTGCAACAAAAGCAAGAACTGCTAATACGAGGATTGCTAACAGCAGAATAAGTAATAGCTTAGGTTTCCCGCCGAATGTGTAGAGTTTGAACATAACTAAATATATTTAACAATACTTATAAAGATATATTTATGTAGCATCTTATGAACTATAATAAAAGGCTTAGCGTTACTATAATTTTAGCTTTACTTTTAATCGGCGTGTTTTTTGTATCTGGCTGCGCGTATTTTACTCAAACAGATATACTTAAAGAAGCAATTCATTGGCACCCAAATCTGAAAATAATAATTAACGGCGAAGAGCAAGTCATACCGAATGACATAGGAACTGGAGACGGAACTGGATTAGTTATAGATACACACTTAAGCGGAATGGGTATGTCACCAATACATACGCACGAAGAAGGTGATGGCACCATACATATGGAACAGTCTAAGCCAACTGCAGAGACACTTACGTTAGGATATTTCTTTAAAGTCTGGGACAAACAATTTAGCGAAACTTGCATATTTGAATATTGCAATGACGGAGAAAAGAAAGTTACAATGACAGTAAACGGCAAGGAGAATACTGAGTTCGGCAAATATGTTATGCGCGATAAAGATGAAATTGTGATAACTTATAGTTAATATTTTATATACATCTAACTTCTTCAGTATGTATGGCCCTCTCCGACTATTTATTAGGACAAGCCGGCCGGTCAGAGCTTGGCACAATAGGAAATCCTAAAGAATTTTCTGCCAGATTCAAACAAGAATTCGGATATAATTTAAATAATCCCGTTGCATATGTCCGCGTAACATATACGGGTGGATATCACAAGCACAAACTTGCAAAGACAAATGGCTTTCTCGTACTAACAAAAACCAAGTTAGTTTTCTTTCCGGCAATTGAGCCGTGGATAATTGAAATACCAATAAATAGAATTGATAGAGATATAATGTTCGTAGACAGCAAAGGCTTTACGCGTTTCTCCCTCCGCGGCACTAGTAGAGAAAAACTCCTTCGCACTTTAGAAGGTATGGATATATCTAAAGAGGCAATGAAGATTATGACAGCGATGCCTTATGTCGCAGGAGCGTCAGTTAGGCAGAGATTCAATAAGACAGATGTCAATAGTTTGGCAAAGATGTCGTTGAGTATAGCAAATGCAGTTCATAAGCGCTCACTCACAATCCCATATCGCGGCGAGTGGGGTCTAGAGAAGCCAGTCTTCTTTTTGGGCTTTTCAGGCAAGGGCCTGAATGAGTTTGTGTATGAGCTTGCGAGGATTATGTTGCGAAAGCGACATTGACTAACGCAGACGTTAGGCTTATGTTACATCAGTAATATTGACTAACCCACAAGTTAGGCTTATGTTGAAGAAATATCATCGTAAGTAATACTACTTCGCTTTACTACCGAGATATATACCTATTAGTAATGTTATTATAGGTGTCACTAGGGCTATAGTATTATAGAAAAGTTCAAATATTTCCCAACCACTTTTAATATGGTAGTCTTTAGAGTTTTCAAAACTATACCATTGCCCATTATTTAGACAAGAAAATATAGCATTTAACTCATAGTCTCCACTAGCTGAATTTTGCTCTGGTGTAAGAGCCACAATCCATGAGCTTTGCCATAGTTCGTCGTTGGTGAGGAATGTGGGTTTTGTGGTTGGGAACGGGTAAAGAAAAACATTTAAGACTTTCCCGCCCCCTTGTTTGTATGAGAATAATAATTTTGTTAATAATTTTATTGGCAGTTTCCTTGCCATCAGTATGGGCTGCTGAAGCGCAATGCAATCAAGAAAAGCTTGTAGCAGAAAACTATGTGCTTGAAGGCGAAAATATGTCGGTATGGGGAGAAGTGCACATAGATTCTAGAAAGCTGTGTGTTTTTAGTTTCTCTGATACGAAAGGCCACATTTCTGATATTGTGATAATACAAGACAGTAATCGTTTAGAAGACAAAAACTCCATAACAAAAACAAGCTTTAGTGTGCATACCAAAAATTTTTTAGATAAAGAGTATCAAAATATGCAAGTTGCGCTAGATACGAGCTATGATGAGTTTAGACTTGCAAAAGCTGAGTACGAGACAAATTTCGATTCTATCAAAGCTATGATAAACCAAATTTCTAAATTCTTAGATGTATGTATTGATGTTGTGCCAACAGTTAAAATTTGTGCTAGTGACGAATTGAAAAATTTAGTTGTCACAAAGCTGTTTGGTGGTCTAGATTGGGAAAAAACCATTGCAAACTTTCAAAATTTGCGGGGCAACACCTTAGAATTATCTAGCGATAACATAGTGTATTTTGATGAGATTGAGGGCTTCTACGAAAAGTCATTAGCTGTTCAAGCTTTCTTTTTTGCTATAGATAGTAAAACTGGACTAACCCTTTCACAAAATTTGGCACCCTATAATTTTTCGCAAATCGGGAAAGAGAAGTTACAAATAGCTAAAAGCGAATCTAGTTTAATAGGTGCTAGAGTTGTGGCACGCAAAGAAGAATCTTTGAACAGATCTAAGGCTTTAAACGAACATATTGCGCTTGCTAAAAATGAAATGTCGAATTCTATTACTAATGGCAAAAGCATAGAGGATCAGAAATTTAAGTTTTGTACATTAAATAAACCTTCTGGAACTCTTTTGGAGGACGAACGGTTTAAGGAGTACGATACTGCGATAGATAATTCTCATTCTACTTTACGCGAAATTGAACAAACCCTAAATACTACGGAGAAAAGAGACTCTGGCCCGTTACATTTGTTTAAAATTAAATGGAAATTCGAGAGTTGGTTTTGGCGCTTAAGTCCCTGTTAATTTAAAACCCGAAAGGATGTGGGTTTTGTGGTTGGGAACGGGTTAAGAAATAAAACTGTGCAACACCATTTAAAAATAAATTCTAAATCTTTGTAAAATTTGTTAGCGGTAGTCTTTTTTTAGTGTGTCACAGAATTTTTCAAAAGCTATTTAAATTTCAAAGACGTAAGTGAAACTATGGTAAGAAGTGATGTTAGATTTGTAGCAGCTTTGTTTGGAGCTATCATTGTAGAAGAAAGTCTCCGCAACATACAAGATCCAAATCTCAAAGCTATAGGCGCAATCATCGGCGCAGCACTGATTATTAAAGCATTAAAATGACTAAAAACGACAATCCTTGGAGTTTTCTTAGTAAGTTGCGTAGAAAGGATATTCCTTATGTATTGTTTTATGCATTTATGACGTATGCTGCAATTAACGTAACAAAATTTATGCAAGAAGATCAAAGTATTTTAATTACTTATGGAATATTAGTAGTTGTATTTTATGTCGTGCTAAATAAGCATATGTCCGCGAAATAAAATGACTATATATTTAATTCTTTAAGGCCTTTTATTATACCTTCTTCAAGTTCGAGAATTTTCTTCTTAATAACCTCAGGCTTTTCATATTTTACTTCTTCATATTCAATTTCTCTATATTTAGATATGCTCAAATCATAATCATTCGCTCTTATTTCTTCAATAGGTATAAAGAAATGTTTCTTTTTCCTGTCCATGTTTGGCTCTTCTTTCCTTTTTTCAAATCGTTCTAAAATATCCGGAATATCATTTTTATCAATAGGCGTTCTTTTATCATCTAAGCTGAACCCATCCGCTTCCATGTCATAAAACCATACTTTTTCAGTAGGTTCGCCTTTTGCGAAAAATAAAACCGCGGTGGACACGCCCGCGTAGGGTTTGAAAATTCCTGACGGCATAGAAATAACTGCGTCTAATCTACATTTTTCAAGCAAAAGTTTTCGTATAGTCTTATGTGCGTTAGAATTTCCAAATAAGACGCCATCGGGAACTATAACCGCACATCTGCCAGTTGGCGCTAGTGCATGGAACATTAATTCCAAAAACAATATTTCTGTTTTCTTTGTCTTTATTCTAAATCTATCACTTATTTCTGCTTCATTTATGCTACCTTTGAAAGGCGGATTTGCTAATACTAAGTCATATGTGCTTTCTTCAGAATAAGATCTTGATAAGGTGTTTAGTCTTTTGATATTGGGTGTTTTTAGGCCGTGCATCATTAAGTTCATTAAAGCAATCCTAACCATTGTTTCGTCAAAATCAAAGCCGAAAATAGAATCTTCATCTAGAATTTCCTTTTGTTTTGATGTAAGTGTGCTGACTCCATTCTTTTTATTGGCGTTTAAGATGTGCGTATACGCATTAACTAAGAATCCACCTGTTCCGCAAGCAGGATCTAGTATTGTATTGCCATATTCAGGATTTGCAAGTTCCACCATCATTTTAATTATGTGCCTGGGCGTCCTAAACTGACCCATTTTTCCAGATGTTTGCAGTTCTGAAAGCAAGTATTCGTAAAGATCGCCTTGTGTATCCTGATTTTGCTCTTTTATATGAAAATCATTGATAATATTAACCGCTTCAATAAGTAGTGATGCTGTGGGTATTGCGAAATTTGCACCTTTCATATACTGCATGTAAAGAGAATCTTCTCCGCCCAGATTTCTCATAAACGGAAATACATGATCTCTTACATGATCTAATATTTCTTCAGCAGAGTAATTAGACCAAACAGACCACCTGCAATTTTCATGTCCTTTGAAGATGGAAACATATTTTCCACCAGCAAAATCAGCTTCCTGCTGTTTTTTGTTATCTTCATCCTCCAGCTTCTTCATGAAAATAAGGTAAGAAATCTGTTCTATAGCAGTTAATGGATTTGCAAGTCCTCCTGACCAGAACTTATCCCATAGTTTATTAATTTTTGATTTAAGTTGTAGGTCTAACATCTTTATTTATCCAGCACACCTGATTGTAAAACCGGAACTTTAAAGCCATTTATTACGTTTCTACAATCGTCTATTAATTGTCTATATGTTTTAATTTGTATACCATGTAAGTATTGATTAAAAACTTCTATGAAACTTTCTTCTGGTTCCCTGCCTATAATGACCAAACCGTTTTGAATCTTAAATTTGCTCTTTTCATTTTCCAAATAATTAATTAATTGTGATAAAGCATTACCAATTTCGCTTCTAATAGCTGGCTTTTTCCTATATTTTTTAAGCGAGTCCTTTGGCAACTTAAGTTCTATTATTATATCCTTAAATCTCTGAGTTTTACTTCTAGAAACCCATAAATCGATTTTCCCGTTTTCTATGGGCACCTCCTTTTCGCAGTTAAATTGATTTATATTTTGATATCTAAAATCTATAATCCATATTTTCTCTTTTAGGTCATCTCTTAATTCACTCTCTTGTATTTTAGGGTTTTTAACTTTCACCTCAAATTCGTTTAAAGCTCCTTCATAATATTTTAAGTTAGAAATTACCTGAGACTCATAATAATCGTTTACCCTCGCAACTATGCTAGAAGCTTTCTCAGGATTATCTTTGGGCAGAGTTTCTATAATATCTTCTGCAGATATGTGAGGTGTGATTTTCTGTTCCTTTTGTTTACTATCAATCCAGTCATTAATTATGTCTTCTTCTTCGGAACTCAGGTGTTTAACCAAGAAAAGTTGAATTCTTTTATGTTTATTTGTAAATGCGTTTATGAATTTCTTAAATCTATTAATATTTATTATCAAAATTTTTTTCCCAGCTACGTTATAGTATTTGAAATTTCTCGTAATAACGTCTGATAAAACTAAATAATCTACGTCTTCGTTTAATAACTCAAAAAGAGCTTTATGTGAACCGATTATGCTGGGCCCTGTTTCTCTAGGTGCAAAATCACATAAAACTGCTCCAAAAGTACTCTTAGATATCCAATACGGCTGAATGTCTAAACTTAGGTTCGAATGAATTTCAGTTCTTATACTACGGAGATGACTATAACATCTTCTTTTTAGGTGTTTAAGACGTGTAGCATCCGAATAAATTTCTAAATCAGATTTGCGTATTCTGGTAAAATAATAGTTCATGCCACTAGCTCTCCATTAAACGCTCTTTGCATCAGTGAATTAAACATTTCGTCAATTTTTTCCTTAGATTTTTGCTGCTTTTCCTTCATTTTCTCAACATGTTCAACAATTGAAGCGAATTTTTGCTGAAGAGAGAAGGGGGGCACAATTATATCTAACTTCCCCACTTGTTCAAGATTTAAATTAAGCTGGGCAACGCCTCTTTTATTATCGTTAATTTGTTTAAAAACTACCTCAGATTTAAGATAAAATTCTAAATATTTTCTATTTATTTTGTTTTCAGGTTTTAACCTTATTATCGCAATTGCTTGGTTTATATTTGCAGGTAAATGCTTTTTATTAATTATTGCTACTCTCCCCAATGCGCCCGCTATCGAAAACAATAAATCTCCATCCATTAATCTAGACCTTTTTAATAGATTATCTGCTTCCTCAGATATAAACTGTAAAGAATCCATAAAAATATTTCCATCTTCATCAATATTTTCAATTTTAAAGAAATTAATCCCTTTTTCTATGAATAAATGACCGTAGGTTGTAGGCGTTGTCCCTTTCGTTATTAATAAGCATAGCTCTTTTAATTTAATTCGTTCGTATTTCTTATTTCCAAACATCTCATAAAAAACACTTTGCAGGTAATCTCTTGTCAGTTTATCAGCTTCTTCGCGGTTTTGCTTAAGCGCCTCAGCTTTCTCTATTATCTGGACGATTTTTTTCTGAACTGGAAGGGGCGGAAGAGGAATTTTAATGTGCTGATATTTAGATAAATAATACCTTTTGTGTGATACGGAGTTAACTTTTATGGTCTGCATTAGCCAGAAAATATATTTTAAATTAACATATTTAATTTTAGGTGTTAACAACTTCATAGCACTAGATTTGACCTTAAATGGAAATGTCACAAATTTAATTGCGGTAGTAAAATCATCAAATATGATTACAGGTAATTTATCGTATATTCCATATTTTTCATTAGTATATCCTAATATGAAAGATTTTCCTGCCGTTAAAACTGGAGTTTTATATTCATCATTATACTCTTCACTATTGACAATATAATCTGTTGGTTGTTCATAATTTAAAATGTCTCCAAGTTCAACTTCTTGCCAGCCTTCAGGGAGTTTAATTTTCATCTTTGACCTGCAGTATTTTAACTAATTCTGGCTCGATATATGTTATTTTATTGAGGCTTCTTATAGTGATGTCAACTTTTTCACCTTTCGGTTTTATACTTATGTCTAATAATTCTTTATTTTTGGTTACTTCATTGTCAAACTGTTTCTTTTCCCACAGAATTGCATTTTTATCTATTATGATGATATAGTCGCCCAGAACTTTTTCGGGGACGGAAATTATTTGGTACATTTTATCTAATCTCGGATACTTTTCTTCGTAATCAATTCTGTGCATTAATCTAGTAAATACTTCTACATAAAATTTAGTTGAAAGAAGAACTACCGCATCATTAAACTCATAAACATACTTTGGGAAATCTTTAATATCTTCTTTAAATTCTATTTTCTCTACGTCATTTTTATCCAAAATGGTTTTTATTAAAAAATCCATTTCTCCGATTGCTATAAGCCTACCTGCGCCAGGTAATGTCGGATCAAAATTTGGAGAAATAAACATTTCACCATCTAGTAATGGTCTTATACCTATTTGAGTAAAATTTCCATCTGTTTTACTAGTAACTTTGACTCTACAGATTTTTTCGACTTTCAAACTTTTATTATATTCTTCTATTGTAGCTTTGTGAAACCTTTCTATTTTTGATTTATCGTACATGCTTATTTTCCTCCACAAAATAATTCCACTTTTTTTTCAAAGGCTTTAAGCTCTCATAATCCGCGTCTGTTTTCTCTGCTTTCGCCTCGAACATTTCAAGTTTCAATCCATCTTTTAGCGAGAACCAAAGGTATTTGATATTTCCGTGAAAGACCCTAATGACTAAAAGGCTAACAAGGAAAATCATCATAGGGTATAAGCTAGCGGGCTGGGCTGTAAAAAAACCAACAAAAAACCACAACGTTCCGATTATAAATATAATATCGACAGCGCCCATCAGCCAGGGCTTGCTCATTGCACCAGCCTCTTAGGTACAGCCACACTGCTTTTTTTCTTCTTGCTGAGAGATTCGGCCCGCTTGTGAAGTTCAAAGCTGAGCTGCTTCTGAAGGTCTTGAACGAAGTCAGGCGAAAGGTTTTCCAAGACTATCTGCTCCTCGCCGCTGTCAAGTTCAATCTTCCATATGAAGCTGTCTGTTTTGGGTCGGTACTCGATCTTGTTCTTGCCTGCGATGTTTGAAACATGATTAGAATTCATCTTCTCGAGAATTGCTTCTCTAATAAAGGTAGAAACATCACAGCCTCGCTGTTCGCAATATTTTCGGAGACTAAAGTCGTGTACGTCTTCCAATTTGACTGTTCTTGACTTGTAATTCCTTGTCATTTCAGTAGCTAGAAAACGTGCCTTTATAAATTTTGGTGTTACAGCGTAATACCTATTTTATCCTAATTTGCCTTACTTTTGCTATGATTTTATCAAGCTCCTTGGGGCTGAATTTCTCTAAGGGCCTTTCATCAGATAGCGGGAAGGTCGTAAAGTCCTGCCTTTCTAGATGTTTGTTTAGAGCAAAAAAGGAGCTGAGCATCCTTAAGAAGCTAATTTGTTCTGCAGTATAGTTATTTTCTAGGATTAGCTTTTCAAACTCTCTTTTTATCTGTTCTTCGGGATCTGGAAGATCTTTCAAGTCAAGAATATTTCTTAAAAACAGAATGAAATCTTCGTGCTTCTGGATGTTTTCGAGTGTCCAAGAAGGATTGAGCTTTGAAAGTATTTCGGAGATTTGATAAAGTTCTTTCCAAGTAACGCCCTCTTTTATCATTTTTTTAACAAGAGGGCTTTCTTTAAACTTCTCAAACTCTTTGTTTTCTTTTATTTCCATTTTAAATTCTTGAACATCTAAAACAAAATCAGGGGCATCAACGGCTATGATTTTCTTTCTTTCTCGCTCGTAAAATATCATTAAAGGAGCTATCTCTTTAATTAAGAAATCAACATCCTCAAAGGTTAATTCTTGCCAGAACTGCTCTTGCAAGACACGTTTGATTTGCTCAGCTTTTCTGCGCACCGCCTCAAGATTAGTTTCCCAAACATTTATCATACGTTCAATGACGAATTCGTGAACTTCAGCAATTCCATCAGTGTTATTTTCTTTGATGTAATTAAATAAATCAACGCAATTAGATATAAAAGTTTGGACTCTTCCATCACCAAACTCAGAAAACTTGAGAAGTGGCGCAAGTTCCTCCTTTATTTCTTTGATATGCTCTGCTAAATCAAATTGTTTTGAAACTATTTTTTTAATAATAGGAATTTTGCCCCTGACGATGAATGATTTTTGATCAATTTTCTCAATTTTACCAATAATATTTCTCTCAATTATTTGCTTTTCCGCTGGTTTCAATTTTTTCTTTAACAAATCAAGCTCTTTTTTCAAAATTCTTACTCTGATATCTTCAGTTAATCTTGTTTTATCAGTAACTTCTAATTGATGTTCTAAGACATTAGAATAATCGCTAAACTTGAAATCGAGAATCCTAAAATCTCGTTTGTCCGGAATACTATCGTAAACAGGTAGGAGTCTTCTAAGTGATGACCTTACAGCAGTTATGGCTCTAGTTCCTCTACCCACCATTTGCCAGAATCTTATATGGGAAAATACCGGAGTAACGAAAACTAAGTTCATTATTTCAGGAATATCTATTCCAGTATCTAATACACCAACAGATAACGCAATTCTAGGACTAGAATCTTTTTCAAATCTTGTTACTTCATCCATATACCTAGTATATTTAGAAACAATAACCGCAACGTCATTACTGGATAAATTTGGATATAAATTCTTAAATGCTTTATACAAAGCTTCGGCGTGCTTAACATTTGCACAAAAAAATATACTTTTGCAAGGTTTCCCCTCTTCAGATTTATGGCACCTATTCATGAATTCAGTAACGATAAGTTCGTTTGTTTTTTCATCAGTAAAATATTTGGCGAATCTTGCTCCTGGGACTTCAAAGTGATCGGGATCTTCATCCTGTTTGATTAAAGCGGTTTTAAGGTCTTTATCTAATTCCATTCCCTTAATACCTAATTGTAGCACCTTTGTTTCAATTATTTGTGCATCATAAGGAACAAGAACACCATCCGTTACAGCATCGTTATAGCCGTATCCAACCGTTGGCTCTCCCCTAGCGCATTCAAATAAATCGTATGTGTTTTTATCTTCAGTTTTAGAAGGTGTGGCTGTTAAACCTATTTTTAATGAATCAAAATATTTCATAACTAAGTTTTGCCTATCGTAATAAGAACGGTGCGCTTCATCATAAATTATTAAATCAAAAAAGCCAGATCCAAAGTCTTGGAAATAAAATCCGCCCTCTTTTCGTTTAGCCATTAGGGTCTGAACTGTTGAAACATAAAACCGTTTATTTTTGGTAAATTCTTGTTCATTTAATAAACAAGAAGGTGTTGATGCAAAGAATTTTTGGAAACCCACCCCGTATGCTTGTTTACCTAGAGCTATCCTATCTACAATAAAAAGAACATTTCTAACATAATTTCCTCGCACCAATGCGTCTATTAATGCCATTGCCACTCGGGTTTTACCTGTTCCAGTAGCCATGTTTATCAAAGCACTTCTTTTCCCAGATTGAAAATGGTCTAAAACTCTCTTGGCAATTTCAACACTTTTTGACCTATCAACGATTTTAGTATTAACTTCTAATTCAGAAAGATTTCTTTTGTTTAATGAAAGATCTAGTAATCTTCTTTTGAGATCTTCTTGGGAAAAAGGTTCCGAGATTTCCCGTGTAGGATATTCTCTTTCTTTTAGGTACCATTTTTTGCCGTTTGTAAGGAAAATTGGAACGGCAAAACCCGTCTGAGCTTCAATATCTTTCTGATATGTTGTTGCCTGAATTATGCCCTTATCCGGATCTAAAGAAAATCTTTTGGCCTCTATAATTGCCATAGGAGATTGATCTTCAGCAACTAAAACATAATCAATGAATCTACCCTCTTCTTTTCCAGTTCTTGTTTCTCGTGTAATATATTGCTTTTTCTTAAAATTTGATTTGATAGAATTAATTTCTCTTTTAATGTACTCTTCTTTCCAGCCAGATATATCTTTCAGAATAGGATCTATATACTGCTCCCGCGTCTGTTTCTCAGATAAATTAGCCATGTAACTTTAAAACAACAATTAAACATTAAAACCCTTACCATTTGCCTCAACACAGAATAAACAATTTTAAACCTTCGCGTATTACTACTTATATGACAACGTTTAAACTATCACCATCGAGCCTCAACTTGATGAAAGAATGCCCGCGCTGCTTCTGGCTAACACAACACAAAGTCTGGACCAGACCACAAGGTATATTTCCGTCTCTGCCCTCTGGAATGGATAAGATATTGAAGGAGCATTTTAACAAATTTATGGACAGAGGAAAATTACCTCCAGAATTATGCGAAAATGGGCATACTAAAGATATGAGTTTATTCAATGATCACGCTTTACTTGCTATCTGGAGAAGTAACTTTAAGGGAATTAAGTATGAAGATAAAGACGGAAATAT
>Ga0209541_10012684_pt1 | contig 13007 bp, 15 predicted proteins | sample RifCSPlowO2_01_FD_184027 | JGI IMG/M metagenome (GOLD analysis project Ga0209541, IMG submission 184027) | Groundwater microbial communities from Rifle, Colorado - Rifle CSP2_plank lowO2_0.1 (SPAdes) (version 2) | ecosystem: Environmental > Aquatic > Deep subsurface > Groundwater | place...
TTTAAGTAAAGAAAAAATTTCTTTTCTAGTAAATATAAGCACTGCAGTTAATGATGCAATATGAAGCATAGTAATGAAAAATAAATTAGGCTCACTAAATAGATTTGAAAGAATAGCTAAATGCCCTGATGAAGAAACTGGTAAGAACTCTGTTGCTGCTTGAACAAAAGCTAAAATAATTTCCTCAATCATTTAATAATTAACAAAATAAGATTAATAAATTTATTTGATTAATAGTCTATTCTTACCTATAGCAACATTTATAAAAAGATTATTTTTTAACTTTTTATGAAACTTGAAAGAAGATTAATGCTTTTGCAAAATCAGGTACTATTACCAGAAATGCAACAAAATCAAAGAATGTCAGATAGATTTTATAACTTGCTTGATTATTGGAATAAATCAGAAAAAGGAATAGTTAGTTTTGAGATTGATGGAGATAAACACGAGATAGATTACACTTTGGTTCCAAAATCTTTTTTAAGGTATCTTGATGAAAGAGAAAATTTTGGCGGATATGTAGGTGATATGGTCTTTATAAGTTCTGAAGTCGTAGAAAAAAATCCTTTATGGCTTCCTTATATTGTCTTAAAGCTTTATTCTGAAAAGTTAGTTGATGTAGGTCTTGATATTAGTGGAAAAGTAAAACATTGGAAGTCCTTGCTTGCTACAATGAATCTTGCAGGAAAAACTATGCCTAAGGAAGAATCAGAAAAATTCTTACGAGCTATTGGGGAAAATGAATCATCTAGAGGATTTAATATGCTTAGAGAAAGTTATGATAAGTTTATAGCTGATAGTAGTAAAGATCCTCTCGAAGAAAGAAGAAAGTATCTTGAAAGACATCATGAAAACTTATGGGTTAGGAAGGGTAGGGAAGCTGAAGCTTTAGATGATTTTGGCTATGAAAACGATGGCTATAGAAATCATGCAGAAGCAGTAATCAGGTCTATTCCTAATCTCGATGTAGAAAATCAATATCTATTAGCTGAATTTTTAAGCGTGCTAATTCGTTCTGAAGAGGACTCTCCAATTGAGATATCAAATCCTTATTCATCTTTTGCATATTCTATGACTAGTGAAGGAAACGGTTTAGTAGATTTAGTAAGATTTCAAGAAAGTGAAAGTCCATCTTCAAGTGATATAATTTATAAAATCTCAAAAAAAGATAAGACATTAACTGCAATATCAAAAAGACTTTCTTACAAACTTCATAAAGCAGAAGAGCATTCTAGGAGACTAATACAAGAAGAAAAGAAAAAATTAGAAGGAATTATAATAACTCTAGGAAATGCTAATCAAGAGATGAAAGGCGAAATTGAAAAGTCAAGAGAAATGATAGTAAATAACCCTTTTGGAAATATAAGAGAAAAATTAAAATTACTTGGAATGGACTACTTGGGGAAAATAAAAAGTTTAGAAAGGGAAAGTGAAGAAATTTTATCTAATCTTAGAGGATTAGAAGATTTATCTAAAATTCTTGAATCTAGAATCTAATTTAGGTAAAATAAAATGGTAATTTATGATATAATTCAACTTGATGACGATGAAGGAGAGAGGTATCTCATAAAGAATGCATCAGAGAGATCTCTTTTAAATTATCTAGGAATTTCAAGCTTAAGTTCTTTAGAAAAATCACTTAAAAATGGAGACTCGGCTAAAGTATATATAATAGATGGAAACTTTCCAAGAGGAGAGTCACCAATAGAATTTTTAGCTCAAGAAGCAATTAATCTTATTAGAGAAATTTATCCAAGTTCTAAGTTATTTCTTTATTCTTCCGTTGAAGAAGATTTAAAAATATTATCTAAAATTCAAAAAATTGCAAAAGAGAAAAATGTAGATTTTAGAAATAAAAACAGAGTAACTCATAGAACTTTATTAAAAGAAATAAAAGGTTATCTAGAAAATATCTAAGGATATCTATAAAATATTAACATTCCCTCTTGGTCAAATACATAAAGGGAGTCTCCATCATCATTCCAAATGCAAGAGAATTCTTTTTGTAAAACTTCTCCTGGATAAAGAGCCTCATAATAAATATGTGTCGCATCATCCTTCATAATAAATTGAACAACTTCTCCGCAATTATTTTTGATAACAACAAGTTCATCATTACTGCATCTATTTGGTTTTTCAGTATATTTTAATTCAAGAAGCTCAAGGCAATTTTTCTTTGAAGATTCTTTCCATATATTTTTTTTATTTTTTCTAGCCATCTCTTCAGCTTGTTTCATTTCATCATAATAATTATCTTTTTCATAATAAAACAAAGTTCCAAATCCCTCTTCCAAAATTTCTTTATTGATATGTGTTTCATCTAAAAAAACATGAGCTAATATTCTTCCATATTTGTCATAACCATAGTTTTCAATAATCACCGTCTTATTTTCAATTTTATTTCTTAAAAATTTTTCTGCTTCTTCTCCATAAGGTAGTAATTTTTCTGGAGTATTTATACCAATCATCCTAACCTTTATACCTTCGTCAATTTCAAATGTGTCCCCATCTATTACTCTGATTACATCATATTCTTCACTAGCTACAACAAATCCAGTAATATTATAATAAAAAAAGCCGGAAGCTAATATTAATAATCCAATCAAAATTACTTTTATATTCATCAAAATATATATACAGCAAGGTTTAAAAGTCTAATTTTTGTGAAAAGGTTATGGCTAGCGTAAGAATAAAATTACAGAGTGTGGAGATCGATAAATTAAATGAAGTTATCGATCGAATAAAAACTATTGCTAGCGGAGCAGGTATTCCAATTTCTGGTCCAATTCCTCTACCAACAAAGAGGTTAAGAGTAACAACAAGAAAGTCTCCCTGTGGTAATGGAACTGCTACTTTTGATAGATTTGAAATGAGAATCCATAAAAGATTAATTGACCTCCCAGCAAATGATAAAATTTTGCATAATATCATGAGAATTTCAATTCCAAGAACAGTAAAGATAAAAATAGAGATGATTGATTAATCTTAATTGTTATTTATTTTATTATATTAATTGTTGTAATTTTATATTAGATAATCTATAACTAATCTTTTTAAACTGATTATATATTTTAATTCTATGCCCGGGTCGCATAACGGTATTGCACAAGACTGGAACTCTTGACCCTTTGGGGTGCCCAGGTTCGACTCCTGGTCCGGGCGTGTTTTTCAGGAGGAGAACCTTGGTTCGACCGAATTTTTACTCTTTTACTAATTAAATTTCTATCAAAAGAGTAAAGATGAGACTGGTCTGGGCGTCTGGCACTTAATCTTATAAATGTAAATAACTCTATCACTTATCTATTAGCCCACATCGCATAATGGTATTGCACCGGTCTAGAAAACCGGGCCCTTGGGCATCCCGGTTCGATTCCGGGTGTGGGCGTTTAGCCAAACAACGAAATCAAACTTTTGATTCTAGATATCTTTGCTTTTGAAAAAATCTTAAAATACTAAAAGGTAAAGTGCAAATAGGATGTAGGCTCTAGGATTTAATTAAACTAAATTATTGTTTTAGTTTTAGAGATTTCCAGTAAAATAATCCAAGAATAATAGAAAGAATAGTCATAAAAATTAAGACAAAAACAAGCATTTGAATATTGTTCTTGAAGTATGTATCCGAAAGTGCAGGTATTCCAAAAATTGCTCCGATTGTTCCTGGAACATTTATTACAATACTAACTATTGTTAAGAAAGTTGTAATTATAACCAATTTCTTCATAGTATCGTTTAATTCTTTATTTGAACGCATCTCTGATTTTGTTCTTAGTGAAGAAATACGATAGTTATGGCTTCTCCCTCTTTCAAGCCAATATCTTACTTCAGTAATAAATAACTCATATTCAAAATCAACTAGTGATGGCTCGAAACAACTTATGTTTGCTTCTTTTAGTTCAATAACGACTTGAAGAAGACCTTCAAGACGGTCGGTTACTTTTCTTAGTTCTCTTCCTGTTTGTTCGATTATATCTAGTTGGGGATCTAAATCAAGTGAATCCATTATAGATCTTATTCTTAAGAATTCAAGAGAATAGTTTTTTAGAATGGATTTAAGTAAAAAAAAGATAGCAAGCGTGCTCTCGCCATTTTTTTTCTTATTAATCCTTTCAAATTTTTTATCTATTTTATTAAAATTTAGAGAACTCCATACCAATATGTCAGATTCGTTTACAATAATGATATTTCCTCCCTTATCATTATTATAAGAGGGTATATTAATTATGGTAAACTTTGATTGGCTTTCAAGAAAAGGCAAATCAATTTTTATAATGTCATCAATTTCAACGTCTATTTCTCTATTTTTAATTTCTTCTTTTAAATTATTTAAATCATCAATTATTTTAATCATGCAACATCTATATAATTATTATTTATAAAGGTGATTATTTAATAATTAAATTATCTAGTTAATAAGATAAAAGAAAATCCTCCTGAAGAAAATCTAACTCATGAAAATTAGTATCTTGTTTAAAATATTTCTTATAATTCCAACAAGAACAAGACTAATAAAATATTGCTACCCAAAAATAAATTAATTAAGTTTACATTTAAATTAGTTTTAGTAGTAAGTTAAAATTTTATTTAACTATTATTTGTCCCTTCATAGTAACGTCTAATAGAAAGATTTATATAGTCTTATACTAGAATATTTTTATGAAAGAAATAATTAGTCTACCTAAGTATAGAAAGAATAGAAGAAAAGAAGAGATATCAAAAATAAGATCAAGAAGATTAGGATTAGCAGTTATTACTTCTTTAATAGGTGGTGTTATTATTTATACAACTTCTCCATTATTAAGATCTGCTTCAAGAGAGATTAATAATTATCTAGGATACCCTTTTTTAAAAGAATCTCAGGTAATTGAAAGAGATGCAAGAAAAGGTGAAACCCTATATGATTTAGCTAAGTGTGAGGGACTAGAAAGTTCAAGAATTGAAGGGTATGTGGATGGAATAAAAAGTTTAAATGATGATAGATATCTTCCAAATGGAGAAAGAGCAATAGGACAAAACGGAGAAATTTATGAAAGAAGAAAGTATGATTTTATTGATTTAAATGAAGATAAAAAAATAGGTTGTGAATAAAATGACACAAGAAAATAATTTAGAACAATATGCAAGAGGAAAAATAGGGATTTATTCATAATTTATGGAAGAAATGCAATAACTCCTAATGGAAAAATAAACATCCCAGATTATAATGGCGATAGACAAGTTGGTTGTTTATAATACTAATTAATAATAGTTTGATTCAAATTTTCTTGAGAGATATCATTTAATATACTCTTAATATAATTGCTTTCTAAAGCAAAGCCAATATTATCTCCAGTAACTTTAAAATTATTTATTCCAATTACTTCTCCTTCAACATCTATCAAAGGACCACCACTATTTCCTGGATTAAGAGCAGCATCAGTTTGTATATATGCTGGAATTCCTTGTCCAGCATCACGATTCACAGCAGAAACAATTCCTTCAGTAACAGAAAAGGAAAGTCCAAGAGGGTTTCCAATTGCAATTACTCTTTCTCCCACATCTACCTTATCAGAGTCTCCAAGTTTTAGGGGAGTATATCCTCCCTCAATTTTTAATAAGGCAATATCTAATTCTTGATTGTATCCAATTAAATCCATAGGAAGAATTTCCTGTTCATATGTGATTGCATTTGCAAATTTTGCACCTGATAAAACATGAGCATTTGTAACTACATATCCATCATCACTTATAATAAAGCCGGTTCCTTGTCCAGCATTTGTCCTGATACTTACAATTGACTTAACAGATCTATCAATAACACCGGAAAAATCGGCACTAGTTTTTGCTTTGATTACACTAATTTCTTTGCCAAGATCAGTCTCTGTTTGTAATAACCTATCACTAAGTTCGTTAATTTTGCTTTGTAAATCTGCATTACTTAGATCTATCTCATTTACAAGATTGGATTCAATTTTATTTAAATCATTATTAATTTTCACAAAACCAGCATCAACATCTTGAAATTTATACATAAAAAAAATTGACATACCAGCTTGTAATATCAATAAAAAGAAAACTATCAAAACAAAATGTTTTACATTAATCCTCTCATACCTTTCTAAATTTTTCATATTAATTACAGTAGAATAAAGTTTAAAAGATTATGTAAATAATTAATTAATGTAAACTAATAACATGCGTGGATAGTTTAGGGGCAGAATACGACGTTGCCAACGTTGTGGCCCGGGTTCGATTCCCGGTCCTCGCATGAATTGATTATATAAAACTCTATGACAAGGAAATCTAACCCGGAGGGTTCGTGTTCCCAGTGTCCTCGCATATAGATTATTGATAAATATTAGAATTCTTTAAAAACTTCTTAGTTATTTATCTTTATGGCGCCTAACCAAATTGTAGTAGAGAATATAAGAAAAATTTATAATAATATCCAAAAAGGAAAATATGCACCTCCTTTTGAAAATGTTGCAGGAAGTCTTCAACTTCTTGTAGCACCCAAATGTTATCTTAGTTGTAGCTTTTGCACAATGTATATAGATGGAAAACCTTCTATCAGGCCTGTTGAAGATGTTAAGGCTGATATTGATAGATGGGTTTTCTTAAGAGATATTGGGTTATTACAAAAAATGGGTTATCTAAGAGAAGGAAATGGAACTACAATATTCTTACAAGATGGGGATGTCATGCATGTAAAGATTGATGATTTAGTAGAGATATTGGATTATGCTAGAAAGAAGTTTGGAGATGTTAGTAGAATCACTTCTTATGGAATAGCAAGATCAATTTTAAGAAAGAAACCAGAAGATCTAAGGAGACTTTATGAATCAGGTTTAGAAAAAGTTCATATTGGATTGGAAAGTGGACATCCTGTAGTATTAGAAGAAATAATTAATAAAAAAGCAACTCCAGATGAAATGGTAGAAGCTGGAAAAAAGATAATGGAAGCCGGAATAACATTATCTGAATATGTAATACTTGGAATAGGAGGAAAAACACTAAGCAATGAACATGCAGATGCAACTGCAGAAGTCTTAAACAAAATTAATCCTCATTATATTGGAATGAGAACTCTAGCAATGAATTATAATACCCCTCTTTATCAAAGAGTATTGTCTGGAGAATTTGATCCAATTGGAGAAATAGGAGCAATAGAGGAACAAGAAAGATTAATTAGAGGTTTAGAAGTAACTTCACAAGTAGCAAATGATCATCAAACAAACCTAATTTATTTTCCTTATATCAAATTTCCTGATTTTAAACAAGGGATATTATCAGAGTTAAGAGAAATATTAGATTTATCAGAGGATAAAAAGAAAAGATTAGTTGTCTCTAGTAGGATTCCAATGATTTGGCAATTTGGATTCATGAAAGAACATAGAAGATCTCCAACTAATAAAGAATTTGAATCTGTAAGAGAATCTTTACAAAAAGAAGGGGAAAGCCTATTAAGACAATCTATGGAAGAAATTGATAGATATATTTTTAAGAAAACTCTTGAAATTTATGATTAGGTTATTTATATCTCTTAAGAATACTCTCTATAAATCCTAAATGTAAGAAATCCAGCAATTATTAAAAATAGTCCAATTAGTGAGATTATTAAGAATGTTGTTGTACTTGCAATAAAAGACAAAAATAATCCAAGAATTACGAGAACAATTCCAAAGACAATTGTACTAATTGCTCTAATCTTCATAGCAAAACCATAGTCTTGAGGAATTAAATTTAAAGCATCCATTAGAATCAACTTTCTCTATTAACCGGCCTTAGGTTAAGAGGTTTTGATAAAGGTTTTCCGATTTTGTCTTGTATAGAAGGTTTATTTCTAGAGTCAAGATTTGTATCTTCTTTTTTATCATTTGTCTTATTCTCTTTATCAATCTCTTCTTTTTTCTTTGGAGCATTTTGTTTAAAGATTCCTTCAGCTGCCTTGTCAGCCAAAGTTGGATTTGATGTTGATGGCTTATATAATTTTGGATATATTCCTTTATCTTTTTTCTTAACTAATGCTGGAGTCTTCTTTGCATAATTCCAGACAACATTTAATATATAAGAAATTAGCAAAAATAATACACCATCAACTACTAATCCTAATAATTCCCACCATCCAAAAGGCAGATTTTGAGGATGCTCTAAATCAAAATTAACAAAATTCATAGGCAGTCCAACACTAATATTAAAGCTTATATTTCCTCTTAAAACTTCTCCATAAGGAACAAAAAATAATGAAAGTAAAATAACAAAAATAAATATTCCACTAAATGCATACCCTAGAATTTCATTAGGAATAAATTCTGGGGGAATCATATCAGTTAAAGTATCTTTAAAATTTCTCTTGCTAATAAAAGGATATTTTACTCTTTTTGGATCAAAATCTGGAGAAAAGGGGAATGGTTTATCTTCTTCGTCTTTCTTTTCAACTTTTTTAATAGGAATTTGTTTAGATGGAGTTTGTTTTTTATTTTCAGTTTTATTAACAATTGGTTTGATAATTTTAGGAGCGAATTTATTATTTGTAGGTAAAATGTTCCCACTTGCATCTCCTTTTTTAACCCAAGGTTTAGAAGTAGGTTTTGTATTAATTATTGGAGGGTTAGTTTTTTTATTTATTACTGAAGGAGCTCCTTTATTTTGAGAACTTGGATTAGTTCCACCTCTCTTTTCTTCTATCATAAATAATTAAAGTATAAAGGTTTTATAAATATATTCTTGATTATTGAATCTCACCAAAACCAATAAGTCTCCAGTGTCCATTTAGGTTTCTTGCAATTCCAAGGCTATCTCCTCTAAATGGTACAATAGGAATTTTAAGGGAAAGCTCCATAGAATTTTTATCAATTTTTTTAATTTGTCCAACAGTAATTGAGGTATTAAGACTAATCATCAACATTTCATTAATTTTAAGTTCTCCTACACTTTCACGCTTTCCAGTTCCAAGGACCTCATTAAAAAGTTCATAATTTATCTTTATAGATTCAGAAATTTGAGAAAGCACTCCTTCAACTGAAGCTACACCTCCAGATAGAGCATCAGCTTTTGATAAAGTTGGATCTAGCTCAGTTTCAATTGCAAGACTACCTCCTGGCTTAGCTTCAGTTACCGAATAATCTCCCTTCTTCATAGAGATAATTTTAGATTTAAGAGTTTTATATTCATAAGCATTATGTTTTTTATAAGAATAACCAGGTTTGATCTCAATCTTATCTCCAATTCTTAGAACTCCTTGTTTTAGTGCTCCTCCAAGAATACCTCCATGTAAATCTTCAATTTTTGTTCCAGGTTTATTAATATCAAAACTTCTTGCAATATAAAATATTGGATTAACTCCTTCTTGTGGTTTTTTAATTTCTATTTTACATAAAAATTCTAATATTTTCTCTAGATTTATTTCTTGTTTTGCAGAAACAGGAATTATTGAGGAATTTTCTGCAATAGTTCCTTTGACAAATTTTTTAATTTCTTCATAGTTCTTAATAGCTTCTTCTTTAGAAACAAGATCTATTTTATTTTGAACAATTATTATATTCTTTATTTTTTTAGCTTTTAAAGCTACAAAATGTTCTTCTGTTTGTGGTTTAATGCCTTCATTTGCCGCTACAACAAGAATTGCAGCGTCCATAATTGCTGCGCCGGAAAGCATTGTTGCCATCAACATCTCATGGCCGGGAGCATCTACAAAAGTAATATACCTAACAATTTTTCCTTTTGATTCTTTATTAGTGGTGTATTTTCCATTTTCTTCTCTAATTATGGCATCAGCATAGCCAAGTTTTATAGTAATTCCTCTTTTCAATTCTTCAGAATGTGTATCAGCCCATTTACCTGTCAGTTTTTGTAAAAGTGTTGTCTTCCCATGATCTATATGTCCAACTATGCCTACATTAATTGAATCAATTTTTGAGATATCTATTTCCATAATATAACTCTGAAAAGGATATTTTAAAAGCTTTGGTGTTAAACTCCAACAGGTCTCCAATCGAAAGATTTCCAGCTGTCAAAACAATAATAATCAGGTCTATAATCTCCAATAATAGTTATTGCAAAAGTTTTTGGAACAATACCTTGAATGTTTAAGATTTCTCTTTTCCAAAATTCCATTGTTCTTCCTGTATAAGTATTGTCATCAACTAATAAAACTCCTTTATTTTCTTCTTTTGATAATTGCTCCAATTCTCCATTTATTTGCGGAAATATAGTTCTTCTATTCTTTCTATAATATCTATAAGCATAAGAGACTGGCCTTCTAAAAGATTTTGGAAAAGATCCATAAATAAATCTGGCAGAAGCTATATGCTTTGATAAATTTCCTTCAATCTTTGTAGAAGGAAGATTTAAGCTATTACATCCAAATTTATTTGAGAAAAAATCAGAAACTATAAGAGGAGTTCCGCCAATATATCCAATCATACCTATTTCTAAACTGGCAGATAACATCTCTTGATAAACCTCTTCTAAATTCTTTTCTATATCTTTAAAAGTTAAAACCATTAATTTTTTAATTAAGTTAGCCTTAAAAAGATTTGGTTATTATTTAATCATCAATAGAAAAATTTTCCAAGTCTGTAAATAAATCAACAATTCTCATCATAATTTCAATTGCTATAATAAAAACGAGAAAGTAGATAATATCATGAAGTAATATTGGAATTTCTTTAACTCTTTCAATTAGTGCTCTAAAATTAAAAAACCCTGGGGTTATCATTGATATTGCAAGAAGGTTAAGTGGGATAAGTTTAGCTAAGTCTTCTGATAAATCTGAATTAATATAAGAAATAATTCTAACAGAAGCTACAAGAGCGGCAGTAATAAGTAATATTTTTTGTAATCCAAAACTTTGTCCAAGTACAAGTAGAAAAACAGAAAATACTGTAAACCAAATAAATATTAAAATAGGCAAAAGAATGATAAATTCAATTACATAAAAAATAAATGCAAAGAATTTTACAACACCAGGATGGCTATAATTATTGAATCTATTCAAATTAAGTGTTAAGATATCTTTTTTTGCTAAAAATTTATAAAAATAAAAAACAAAAATTGAATATAAAACAATAATTGTTGTTAAAAAGATTAAATAGAATATGGTTGTAAGTAAAGGATTAGTTCCAACTTCTAAAGTAGTAGAAAAGTCACCAATAATTTCATTCCAATCAATCATATTTATCAACCTCTGTAATTAATAAAATTATTTAAGTTTTTAAAAGTGTTGATTAAACTTATTCAATCTCTTTTAACATCTATAAAAGCTAACTAAAGCAGAATCTATAGAAAATTTAGAGGTCAATATAGAAATCTATTCCTCTTTTTTTTCTATAAGATTTTCAAATAAAGAACTAAATTTTTTTCTGCCTTCTTTAGTGACTTTTGTATTAATCTGAACGGTATCAAGAGAGATTTCTTTTCCTCTAAATGTTTTTCTAAGTCTAAGCCCTTTTGGAGTTTTATTTACTTTTTTTAATCCCTTTGGCTTTTTATGCATTCCAGAACCATACCCTAACAAAATCTTCTTTAAATTAGATCCATCAATTTCTTTTCTTCCCATAAATCCGGCTTTATCACTTGTTCCAGTAATCTCTAATTCATAACCTTCAAGATCATTTGAAATTTCTTTTCCAGGAATATTATCTCCTATGGAATATCCAACCAAATTTTCATTACTAGTTTCAACTTTGAATGTTTTTCCTTTGTGAGATACATTAATCTTAAATGCCATGGTATTGTTTAATAAAAGTGCTTTAAAAGGCTTTTGTATTAATTAAGTAAATAGTAAACTAATATCTTTTTTTAATTAAAGGTTTAGTTCTTTCCATTAAAATTCTAATCAATGCTTCATATCCATTATGGATTCCTTCCTCAATAACATCCCTTACTTTAATTGGCTTCTGATTTCGTGAATAATAATCCTCTAATGATTCATAGATTTTACTCATAATAGTCCCTTCATTTTTTATAAGGTAACTAATTAAGGAACTCCTATCCCTTCTAAATTTTATATCTATTGGTTCTTCAAAAATTAAATCATATTCCTTTTGAAACTTAAGCCGTCGTCCAACGATATAACTAACACAGGATAAGTCAACTGAAGGAATAGTTCTGTTTGGAAATGAACTTAGAATTATTCTTGAAGGTTCATCACTGCAATATATAAGTTTAGAAACATCTCCACAAAAATTAATTTCTCTATGTATACAATGAGTTTTTTCCATAGCATCTCTTAAAAATTCTTATTTATAAAACCTCCTAAGTAAAGTTAAATTCCCCATGTGTTGTTAATTCTTCTTTTGATCTGGGCAATTTCTTGCAATACAGATTTTTCTTCTCTTGTTAATAAATCTTTATTTTCTTTAAATTTTCTAAATTCAGTTTCACTTAGATTTGTATATAGACTCTCACCTACTTTAAGTTGTCTCTCAAAATTAACGCCTGGAATTGAAATTGCAACTTCTTTTCCAGTAACTGCCTCAGAAACATTATTTTTTTCTTCTTGAATTTCTTTTATATGACCTATCTTTTCATCATCCTTATTTATAACTCTAAGACCTTTCTTCAAAACTCCTCCATCAATTCTCACACCAAAAACTGCGGGATTAGAATTTCTAAAGACAAAATCAAGAATAATAATCTTGGACAAATTTGGCAGCTCTTCAAGCTTTTGTTTTTCAATTTCTTTTGATCTTTTTATTTTGTATTCTTCAAAGTCTTCAATTAATTTATAAACAACAGGGTTAGTAAATATCTTTATTTTTTCTTTTTCTTCAACTTCTGTATCTTCAGACAAGTCAATATTAAATCCTAATATTACTCTATCTTCTTCAGGAAGAGTATTAGCCGTATAAATATCTTTTTTAGTAATTGGTCCTATTCCGGCTCTTATTACTCTAATTTGTTTTTGTTTAAGCAAAACAAGCAAAGCTTCAAGAGAACCAAGAGAATCAGCTTTTACTAAAATTCCTGTTTTATTAGTCTTAATCTCTTTACTTATTTCTTTTTTTAAATTATTTTTTATCTCATCT
>Ga0209541_10012686_pt1 | contig 13005 bp, 11 predicted proteins | sample RifCSPlowO2_01_FD_184027 | JGI IMG/M metagenome (GOLD analysis project Ga0209541, IMG submission 184027) | Groundwater microbial communities from Rifle, Colorado - Rifle CSP2_plank lowO2_0.1 (SPAdes) (version 2) | ecosystem: Environmental > Aquatic > Deep subsurface > Groundwater | place...
CGGGTGCACTAAATGCAGCAATACCAAAAAGGTGTAAAGGAAGGCACCGGGCAGAAACCGGCAGTAAATATGGAATGTGAGAATCTGGATGATGTTTGTTATGCTGTCAGACAGCTAGATGTTTTGCTGATGAAATTTCCAAATGATGATTTGCTGCTGTCCCGCAAGGCAGAAATACTAAGAAGCATTGAGTCGCCACTGCAAATCGGCGGCGCAACAATCGTTCCAGTGCGTGAGGCAATAGCTTGCTATGCTAAAATCCTTGAGAATGCGGATAAGAAAAATGTTATTATTGATAAATCAAACCGAGAATTTGCACATGCTGAGCGCGCGCTAGAGAATTTGTTAGACCTATTAGTCAATAGCAAGCAAAAACAACAAATTTTAACTCTCGCACACAGCTGGCCACACCTCGTGTTTGCTGCGCCAATAGAAGACATCGTTTGTAACACCTTGTTGGCGCGTGCAAATGAGTTTATGGAAACCGAACCGAAGGAAGCAGAATTTTATTTTGACTGGCTGCTGGAAATTAAGCCGAATGATAAGAATGCAGCGTGCAGCAAAATTCAGGCAGTAGCAAAATATAACGTTCTGAGAGCATTTGAGCTTTGCGATAAGTATTTGTTAGAGCGTGGCTCTGAAAGCTGGCCATGGCTTGCCAAAAGCAAATTGCTGCAAAGCATCGGCAGGCATGAGGAAGGGCTGCAGTATCTAAAAGATGCGCATGTGCGCGCAAAATCACAAGAAGAAAGGTCGGCACTGTTAAATAAAATAATTGACTGCGCCGCTGCTATTAGCAAGCCACAATTAGCACTTGAGCTAGCAACAGATGAGGTCACAAAAGCGAAAATATATTACGGCATGGGGCATTACAAAGAAGCTATTAGGCTTGCCCAGCGCGCAGCCCATGTAAATCCAGCATTGGCGCACTGCATATTGGGCGCTGCAAATTATGAGCTTGGAGACTATAAAGCTGCGTCAGTAGCCTTTCAAAAACTAACTGAAATCGCGCCAGAGAACGCTTCTACCTGGTATTGGCACGGGCAGGCTACTCTGAGGGCAAATCCTGCCGACATCAAAAATCTGCAATCCGCACTGCATTGCCTGGAAAGAGCACAAAAACTTGGCCGTGAAATACCGCCTGATGAAATTAGTAATATTGCTGCGCGCATTGAGACGCTTAATAGAAGGCGCTGGCTCAGATAGATTTAATAAATTTTCTTTTCTGATTTATGTATGTTTGGAGTAAAAAATATTAATGTGCCTATTTTTGGCGTAAGCATTAGTGGCAAAACATATCTTCTCGTGGCAATTTGCGACTATCTGATTAGCAGCGGCCGTGCCAGAGTAATGAAGGGGGAAGATTACATTGTGCCAAGAATAACTGCCTGGAAGAGAGGAGAGAAACTGCTGAAAACCCGGGAGAAGGAGTATCACCCAGTCACACTGCGCATACGCCCTTCTGCGATAGCGCCGGAAATTAACAAAGAAGTTGACTTAACCATATTTGATATATCTGGCGATGACTATGCGCCACCAACAACCAAGGCAGGCGGCGTAGTATCTATAGCACCTCCAGCCACGCCAGCGTATCCTGGTATGCACCCACGCGCCGTCGCGTCAGACCCGCAAAGCCAAAAGCTACAAATGGAAAACATAATGCCGAGCGAATTTTTCATGGATAAAATACTAAAGGCTGATGCAGTTATAACACTCATAGATTTAATCCAAGAACGCAGCAGCTTGATTGCGCCAAAACCCGCTGAAGCTGTGACACTTTACAAGCAATGCATGCTTGATGGGAGCAGCATGACATATGACGAAGCAACAGGCAATCACAAGTGCGATGTAAACCCGAACCATATTATCAGAGACGCTAGTTTGGACTTGATGTTTTACTTTAAGCCGCTATTCTGTGACAGGGATCGCGGTAGCAAGGCATATTTTCATAGCGGAATAGATAGATTTGTTTGCGAGAGAAATATAACCCACCAATGGCCTCTACTCAAAATCTCGCCAGGCAGGCTTAATTGGTCAGAAGCTACAATTGGAGAAGCTGCCCAGCAGGGCATGCGCTTCAACAATGCAGTCAGGGCACTATGGCAGAATGCCAACTATTTGGCGCGCTGGCAGAACTCTGCTGTGCAGAAGACTTTTTTTGCTATGGTGTTCTCAAAATACGATATGTTTAGGCACATACCTGCTGAAAAACTTGATTATCTCATCGACGAATATTTTGGCACTGCTAAATCATACATTGGCAAAAGCTATCGTGAAACTTTCATGGTTTCAGCCACAGGCGGCATTGATGCGCGCTTTAATGCGCCTGCACCATGGGGCATTGAACGGTTACTCCAAAAAATACTAATACGTGCAGCATAAAATGAAACTTGACAATTTGCTATCTTTGTATGTGTACGGGCCTGACCCAAAAACAACAACATATACACTATTCCATCATTTTGGCCCGCTGCTTGATGATAGCTTTAATGCTGGCCTGAGAGCGGACATTGTTACATTCTTCAAAAAAGAAGAGCCTGGTGCGCACCCGCTATCTTTGGAGGTGAGGCTGCAACAAGATGGCAGCGGCCTTGCAACCATAACATATAGGCATAACGTCTATGACCGCGGCGGCAGGGTAGCGAATGCCGCAAACATCTTGATTGCTAACACAAAGCTTCTTGAATTGCCGGGCGTATCACAGATGCAGTTGCTGATGCTTGCACGACAGGCAGATTTAGCAAATATGATAAGAACTTTTAGCATAGAGTCATTATTGCAGACGGGTGGAACTGAACTGGCGCAGTGCGCAAAATCCAAACATGACGCTAGCTGGGCGGCATCAATTGCCGGCGATTTGGAGCGCGATTTGAATTTGTTTGCTTGTTCACCACAGGACCAGCGCGATAAAACGCTGCAGATTATTGCAGCATCGTTTTCAATGCTGCCGCAACCATGCATTAAACCATATGATGAGTTTTTTGATGCTGCGCATGGAAGCCAGATACATATAGGCCCGCCACAAAGCGGCTTTTTCGCAGCAGGACCAAAGCAAATAAACATGGCTGAAGGCATTGGCTATGTAAAAAATGAGTTTTATTTGGCAGTTGCAAAGGCGATAGCCGCGCAGATTTTTACGCCGCATGCTGCACAGGCGCTGCACATGTGTCATGAGTTATCATCCGCCGCCGGCGTGGGCAGGGCAAAATTTATGGAGTTTATTAACAAATATGATTCTGTGCACAGCGATGTTAATAAGACAATGGAAGAAGCAATACGCAGGCAGACCTTATCCGATAATCCAAATAAATCCATAATTATATACCATAAATTACTGAAAACCTTCGGATACGAGCAGATAAGAAACCTAACTAACACAGGGGCAGCAGCCAATAGGCTGTACGAAGCCATAATGCACGCGATGAAAGAAAAGCTGTTCTCTTTGAAATACTGGGAAACGCTTGCACTCTGCCATGCACTGCTGCCGCTAGGTAAGCAAAACTTGATCAACTTCATATATAACTACGGCAAGCGCGATGATGTGTTCGATGCTTGGATGAAACATGCTATTAATTCCAAAATAATTTCAGATGATGTTGATAGGTCAATAGAAACATACCATAGGCTTGCAGATGCATTCGGGCACGAACAAGTTATACAATTCATTGGCAATCAAGAGAGTATAAAAAAAAGTGCACATGATATGATAAAGGAATTTGAAAAAAGATTGCACTTTAGAGATACGGGTAGGTTAGCAGAGCTTTGCAGCGAGTTACGGGTGGTTTTCGGCGAACAAAGGTTGCGTAATTTCATCGAATCTTATGATAATATTGGGTGGGAGTTTTGCAATGCGCTCAGGCAGTCCGCGAGAGAAAAGCAACCCGCTTGCGTTGACAGCCAAACAGACGAGGTGCATCTTGCTAATTTTGAGCTTGCATACAAAATGTCATTGTTTTTTGGCGAACGGCCATTCTGTGACTTCATTGGCAAATACCGCGAAAGGAAAGAAGTATATGTCCTGGCTAAAACCAATGCTGTTAAAAAAAAGGTTTTTTCCTCAGATATAAAAAAGACTTTCAGCTTGTGCGATATGCTTTCCATGTCATTTGGGCGCCAGCCAGTGGTTGATTTCATAAATAATTATGTTCCAGAAGATTCTGGCCAGTATGGTACTGTTGGTGGCTTTGGCCGAAGGTTGTTCCCGTCCGATGTGCAAAAACAGCGCGAAATATTTAGCACATACCACAATATGCTGAACTTCTTTGGCAAAGAAAATTTGCTTAATGTCCTGCGCAATTATGGCAGAGCTAATGTTTTCTACGATACTATGGTGGCGGCGATTAGTAATAAGACATTTTCAGATGATGCTGGCAAGTCTGTGGAAACATACCACTTGCTTGCAGATGTGCTCGGCAGCCAGGAAACTATTAATTTTGTTGCAACAATTGACAACATAAAAAACGATACGTATGATTTTGTTTCTGCTTATGCCACTGCTGCAGGGCTAGCAAGCCAAGATTTGCAAAAGGCATTTGATTTGTATTACAAAATGTGCGCATTTTTTTCAGAAGATATTGCATATAACACTATGCAAATGCGCTGATCGATGGTATGATTGTTGCATAATGGAAAACCACAATATTTTATGTCCGTGATTGCGGGACAGAATAATTAATTATGCGCAAACACAAAACCCAGTTTCCCTTTTGCCTTCCTGTCCAGACGCACAAACCCAAATCGCTCAAACTGGATTATGCTGCCAATTTTTAGCTTTTCGCAGTTTTTTTCTGCGAAACCCGAAACAACAACTCCATCCGGCATCAGCACTTCAGTTTTTACAGAAAAGTTTTTCGGAACAAAGTTTATGCGCGGGATTTCTTTATTCTCCTGCGAGGTGAAATCTGAAAATTTATCAAGCACAATATTATAGAGGTGCATCAGCCGCACCTCTTTTCCTTTCAAAGCAGAAAAATCCCTTCTTGAAATGTAAAACGAGTTTCCGATTCTCACTTTTTTAAACTCATTTTCATTTTCCGGATGTATTTTTACCTTTATCTCATTTATTTTCGGCGCGCTGTTTACTTCAACTAAAACAGGCTCTGACACGAATGAATACCTGTGTGCCGCTGCATCCAAAATTTTCCTGTTGATTGCATATAGATTATCTATTGGGACTTCCACATCATTTTCATTCAGGCCTATTGATGCTATGAACTCGCGGACTGCGTGCGGCTGGATGCCCCTTCGTGCAAGTGATTGCAGGCTCCACGTTCTTGGGTCGTCCCAGCCAGAGTAAGCCCCTGATTTTACTTCTTTTTGCGCCTTTGATTTTGAAAGCTTGACACCCTGCAAACGAACAAGGCCTGTATGGATGATTGTCGGTGCCTGCCAGCCAAAAATATTCCAAATAAATCTACACATCTCAGTTTCCATTACCAAATCTTTTCCGCGGATGACATGCGTGACGCCAAGCAGGACATCATCAACAGCCCAGCTGAACTCAAGCATCGGCCAGACTTTATATTTCAGGCCAACGCGCGGATGCTTCCTTTCAGAAACGCGGAACAGCACCCTGTCCCTAAAAGCAGGATTCGGGTGCTGCATTGAAGTCTTGAGGCGAAGGATTGCAGAGCCTTCCTTAAAATTTCCTTTCAGCATTTGTTTCCATTTTTCAAAAGTTTCGGAAATGGCTTGTTTGCGATGCACACACTCAACTCCGGCTGCGCGGCACTCGCGCAGCTTTTCTGCGGCACATTCGCAGACATATGCAGCGCCTTTTTTTATCAGCTCTTCAGCATGTTTGTAATAAATTGCCAGCCTGTCTGACTTATAGATAATTTTTCCGTTCCACTTCACATTCAGCCACTTAAAGCCATCTGGGATTAATTTGTAAGCGTCTTTGGCAATCTGCTTTTCCTCTGAGCCTATCGTATCATCAATTACCAGCAGTATTTTGCCGGAATATTTTTCTGCGTAAAGCGCATTTAACAAATATGTTTTTGCGTTGCCGATGTGCAGCGGGCCGGACGGGTAGGGCGCAAGGCGCAGCACGACTTTGCCTTTCTGCGCGTTTGGCAGGTCTTTCAGGGTTTTCTCCTCATGTTCAATTTCTTTTTTCTCAAAAAATTCTGGATAAATATCCAGCAGCCTTTTCTCCTGTTCCAGCAGTGATAATTTATTTATTTGATTTACTATTTTACCTATTTCTGGCATTAATTCCTTTAGTTTGTTTTTTACAGATGCATCTTCCGCAATCAGCTTGCCAACAATCGCGCCAGCCTGCGCCCTGCCATCGTGCAGGAAAGCATTGGCTAAAGCAAATTTTTCTATTGGTTTTGAGTAATCTGCCATGTTTTATATATCTTAAATGGAGTTTAAAAATATGCCGAGCTATGCAGTTGGCAATAAGCTAACCAAATCCTCTGAGATGCCGCGCCGCGTAAGCTCAAGGCGGCCATTTAAAGCTGCATTGACTTTTCTTATTAGGTCAGTCATGGTTTGTCCCTGCACACTTCGGAAGGTTTCGGGGTTTTGGTTGGCTGTTGTGTTAGCCGAGATGTCTTTTATAAGTTTCAGGGGCGAAATCCAGCACGCAACCAGAAAATATCTTCCACTATCAACAGGCGAAACATTTAACACGATATTTGGCCCGCCCTCCCGAACATACGCGTGTTTTTCCCAGCTGAGCATATATCCCCAGTTCTGCAAACATTTTTCAAAATCTGCACTGAACCAGCCCGATGACATTGCCATTAATATGAGCAGCAACAATGGACTTAAAAACGTGCGCACATGAAAAGTTTTAAATAACTTTCACTTTTTCGGTTATGTATGTGGCCCAATAGTTCAAAACTAATAATTGGAGCAATAATAGTATTGTTTGTCCTGTCGAGCGGCTGCTTTGGCTTTGGAGATAAAACAAATGCCAACAGCCAGCAAGAGCCAGCCGCTGCATTAGAAGGCCCCTATAAATACAAGCTTTCTGAATCCGAACTTGGGGAAGGCTGGCAACTCGTCTGGGAAGCGAAAAACATGGCTGGCCTGCCTTTAGAGCAGCAGCGCGCCTTTGCTTCTTATGGCATAACTAATGCTGCTGGCTGGCAATACGTGCGCGGGAACGAGTCATTGTATGTCTGGGCCAGGGACTTTGAAAACAAGGACAAATTGGTTGAGCTGGAAGAAAGCAAAATACTCCTGCCGCTGAATTGGAAAAAGGCAAAGAAACTTGCTATTGGTGATATGGGCTATGTCGGCATGTTAATGGTTGCCGATATTGCCACCGGATACCGTGGCGATCCTGTTTTAACTGCATACGTAGCGCGCGGCGATGAAACATTTTTTGTCCAATATACAAACTTTCCTTACGAAGGGCGTTCAATATATGACGGCGAGAACCAGCCCGCACTTGAGCGATTCATAGTAGGACTTGCAAGGAAGCTTCTGGAAAAAACCTAAAGCAAGCCGTTTATTTTCCCAAAATACATTATTTTATTTTGCTCCGGGACAGCAAAAACCTCAAAGTCTTTTACATTTTTTAGAAACGGCGATAATAATTTTTCTGACAAAACATCTGTACCTTCTGTAATCAAATTAAACGATGGTAAAACAACCAAGGTTTTGCCTTTCCAACTGCCTTTCAAAAAACATTTCACTTTTTCAGATGCAACTGCATCAGACAGTCTTATTGCTGGATGCTCGTGCCCGATTATTATTATATTTCTACCCAGAAATTTTTTGTTCTCGGGAATCTTGTCACCATGCAAAAACAAAATATTTTTTGTTGCAAAATGGTTTTTCACTCCAACAAATTTTTTAATATACTTGTGCATTGTTTCGTGGTTGCCTTTCAGCAAAATAACTTTTTCAGCATGCTGTTTCATAAATCCAATTATTTCTTTTACATCAAGAAATTCCTGCCGGCTTACGCCACCAAACTCATGGCGAAGGTCGCCGGTTATTACAATAGTTTTGAGTTTGTAGTTGTGAGTTTTGAGTTTAGCAAACATGTCTTCTAATCTTTTTCTTGTGTCTGCAAACTGGTGGGCCGGAATAAAAACTCCTTTCTTCCTGAGCTCTGCTTCATACCCGAGATGAAAATCTGAAACAGCAAGAATTTTTTCTTTCCTGAAATACAACCCGAGGTCAACAATCTCTATTCCTTCAGATATTTTCATTTTTGTTTTTGCCTTTGTCCTATTTTGGCAAGCACCATGTTATGCATTCTTCTGATGAATTCAAGCCTGTCTTCGCCGCGCATGATGTCAGAATAGCCCCGCGCTATCAGGTTCAGCGCAAACGGCGAAGGGATCTGCGTTTGTATTTCTTTCAGAATTGTTTCACCGTTTTTTATCCAATCCAAAACCTTTTGCGTGTTTCTTACATCCATCAAATCCTCAAAAACCTCGCGGCGGGCCTCTTTCAGAATCGGAAAATCATTTGAAATCCTTTTGCATGCATTAATTAAAATCTGCGACGAGACCTGTTGCCTACCAACTGCCTTTCGCTGGCCCTTGTAATTCCTGATTATCATTAGTGCGCGGCCTGCGCAATGCCTGAACCGCCGTTTCAGGATGTCTGTCTTGTCAATTGCCAACTCGAGAAGCCTGCGCAGGTCTTCCTTTTTGATTTGCATGAAGGCATACTGCCAGTTGAGTTTTTGTGCTGATTGGAAATAAAAATTCTGGTCTGTAATTGAAATTAAAATATTTATGTGGTAAAATTTTGAAAGTATGTACGAAATTGCCCGCGAGAGTGCGTCATTTACGCGCCTGCCGAAGCATGCGTGGAAGATAAGATAGTGCTTGCCTTCAAAAAACAAATCCTCAACCAAAATCCTTTTGTCTGTCGGGATTACCGCATACTCAAACTGCTCGCGGAAATATTCATAAATGGAATTTGCAGTATTTTCGTCAACATAAAGATATTCTGAAATAAATCTCAGGATTTCTTCGCGCGGCTTGAATTTGTTGAATTTTTCTTCAAGAAGCCTGCGGAACTTCTGGATTGCCATTGCCAGCTCAAAATTCAATGGTAGCATATCAGAAAACCACGATGGTATTGTCGGCACCCTGCCAGGCATCGGCGTTACCTGTGCAACCATGCCGCGGCTGAATTCGTACCGATAAGTACTTCCGCCCAAAACAAAAATGTCGCCTTTCTTCATGCGCACCAAAAACTCTTCGTCAATTTTCCCGATTGGCTGCTCGCCAACCTTCACAATTACATAGGATTCGTCCGGGATTGTGCCAATGTTTGTTGAGTAAAGCACGCGTGCAAGCTTAGATTTCCTGCCAATCATACCTGTTGCTTCATCAAACCAAATCTTCCCATAAACATTTCTTAATTCCAATTCTGCATAATCGCCGCAAAGGTATTTTACAACAGAAAAAAAGTCTTCCTTTGAAAGATTTTTGTAGCAGTAGCTTCTCCGGATTGTTGTGAAAATAGTTTCTTCATGTGTTTTTTCTTCAATCGCGATTCCGTAGATATGCTGTGCCAGAACATCAAGGCAATTTTGCGGGATTTCAATGTTGTCAATGTGTTTTTCCTTTGCATTTTTCAGAATTAAGCAGTCCTCAATCAAGTCATCCCTATCTGTTATCAAAAACCTGCCCTTGATGTCGTCATGCAGCCTGTGCCCGCTTCGGCCGATGCGCTGCAATGCGCGCGAAACAGATTTCGGCGAGCCAAGCAGGACAACAAGGTCAATAAAGCCAATGTCAATCCCCAACTCCAGGCTTGTGGAGCAGACAACGCATTTCAGCTCGCCATTCTTCAGCTTTTGCTCAGTCCCGAGGCGCAGCTCTCGCGACAGCGAAGAGTGGTGCGTCTCAATATTATTTTCGTAGGACTTTGGAAATCTTGTTTTTAAATTGTGAACCACGCGCTCTGTCGCAGCCCGCGTGTTCGTGAAAATCAAAGTAGTTTTGTGTGCTTGTATGAGATCGTGCAGTTTTTGGTAAGTAGCTTTTTCCATTTCGCCTTGTGTAACATTCATAACATTTTCAACAGGCGAGATAACATCCAAGTCAAGCTTTTTCAGATATTGCGCATCAACAATCAAACATTCGCGCGGCATGCCATCATTCTCAAACCCAGCTAAGTACTGTGCAACTACTTCCAGAGGCGAGATTGTTGCTGATAGGCCAATGCGCGTGAAAGGGCCCGATAAGTTTTGCAGGCGTTCCAAACTTAACGATAAATGAACGCCACGTTTTCCAGAGGCCAGCGCGTGAATCTCATCAACAATAACCCATTTCACGTCCCTGAGCTTCTCGCGGAATTTCGGCGCGACAAGCATGATTGCCAGGCTCTCCGGCGTTGTGATTAAAATATGCGGCGGCTTGTCGCGCATCTTGGATTTTTCATACTGCGTTGTATCTTCAGTCCTGACAAGAACGCGGATGCCATGCTCTTTATTCGTAGTTGTTTCTATTTCCGTCAGCGGCTCTAACAAATTGCGTCTTATATCATTGTTCAGCGCCTTCAGCGGTGAAATATAAACACAGTAAACTTTGTCTTCGAGCTTGCCTTTCTCTGACAAATTGAATAATTCTGAAATAATCGCGGTAAAAGCAGAGAATGTTTTTCCAGAGCCAGTCGGTGCGGAAACCAGTGTATTAATTTTTCTATGGATGTTTAGGATTGCTCCGCGCTGTGGCGGGCTGAATGTTTTGAACTTCGCACGGAACCATGAGCTAACCCTGCCATTTAAGACAGAAAATATTTCTTCATCTGTGTTTTGTTTGGTTTCCTGCTCTTGCATTTTTTGTAGGGCGAAAGTAATCACATCTAATATTTAAAAGGGTTTGCCGAAGGTGGCTGATTATATATTGGTCATGAGTCGTCAGTCTTCAGTTTTCAGTTTTCAGTCTCGAGTCTTGGCTCAGAAGACTTAAGATAGAATGCCCAAATGCTAGCATTTATTAACTTCCCCTGCCATAGTTTTACGCAGATGAAAATCTATTGCACAATCTGCAGTCGCGAGAAGAACACCGGACACAGTTTGCTGCCAGCCATCAGGCGCTATGCCTCTGAACGCATACACTCGGTTCACGAAAAAAGCAAGGCAGACAAGGTTGAATTCAGAATTCTGTCTGGCAGGTTCGGCCTGCTTGCCCCTGACGAGAAAATACCTTTCTACGACCATTTGCTGGTTTCTGATGAAATAAAAGAAACGAAACAGATTGTAAAAGCACAAATGATACGCGAAGATATTGATGAAGTGGTTTTCTTCATGGAAAACCTTGCAGAACATCCAAACTGGCAGGCTTATTACGAGGTAATCCGGCAGGCCTGCTCGGAACTCAACATCAAGTTTCAGGAAGAAATCATAACTGATGGCGATGCACTTAATTAGTTAAATCAGCTTCTTCCCATCTTTGTCAAGAACATGGATGCACTGCACCGGGCATGCCTGCGCTGCGTCTACATTTATCTGCGTTTCTTCCTGAGGGATTTTTAATTCAAATATTTTATCGCTTTGTGTTGCGCCAAGTAAGTCTACCTTACCGTCGCCATTCATCTTCCAGAATTTTCCGCAGACAGCTTCGCACGCAGCGCAGCCTATGCAGATTTCCCTTTCGTGCACAACTTTGGGTTCCATTGGTTTGTTTTGATAATTCGATTTTTAAAACTTTGTACGCCTTATGCGACACCCGACAAGTTACAATTAGATTTAAATAAAACAAACTTTTTTCCGGAACATGCAGCACATCATCCTTCACATTGATTTGGATTACTTCTATGCGCAGGTTGAAGAAGTCCTGAATCCGAAGTTAAAAGGCAGGCCAGTCGTTGTCGGGGCAGACCCAAAAGGCGGGCATGGCCGCGGCGTGGTAAGTACTTCAAACTATGAAGCCCGCAAGTTTGGCGTGAAGAGCGGCATGCCAATCTCAATCGCATACAGAAAGTGCCCTGATTGTGTTTTCCTGCCAGTCAACATGGACTTGTACGTTGAAGTTTCTGCAAGAATCATGCGCCTGTTCAAAAGGCATGCAGATAAACCGCTCGAGGCCCGCCGCCGGCAGCCGACCACTGGCATCTGGCAGAGCAGCACAAACCCAGAGCTTCACAATAAATTTCAACTCGGCGGAATTGATGAGTGTTATCTTGACGTAAGCGAACGCTGCAAAAATTATAAGGATGCAGAAAATCTTGCGAGAAAAATAAAAAATGAACTAAAAGAAAAAGAAAAACTGACTTGTTCAGTTGGAATTGGCCCGAACAAGCTGATTGCGAAGATTGCGGCAGGCCAGCAGAAGCCAAATGGCATTACTATAGTAAAGCCGGACGATGTAAAAGCGTTCCTGAAAAAGCTTTCCGTTCGCGAATTGCTTGGTGTCGGACCAAAAACACAGGCAGTCCTGAATGAGATGAACATATTTACAGTCGGGCAATTGGCAAAGGTTCCTGAAGTGAAACTAGTTTCACTTTTCGGCAGGTTCGGCCGCAGCCTGTTTTTAGGGGCCCGCGGGATTGATGAAAGCCCTGTTGAAGAATCAGGGGAAGTAAAATCCATTGGCAGGCAGACCACCTTTGAAAGAGATACAAAAGACAAAAAACTAATTTTTGAAAGGCTTGATGAGATGATAAAAGAGGTTTTTGCTGATTTGAAAAGCCTGAATTTAAAGTACAGGACAATAACAATAAAAATAAGGTATGAAGATTTTCATACGACATCAAAGGCAAAGACGCTGAAAGTTGCAAGCAGTGATGAGAAAACTGCCCGGGAAACAGCAAGGGGATTGATTGGGCAGTTTTTATTGGACGAGCGGAAGGTTAGGTTGGTTGGTTTTTCGGTTTCTGGTCTAGCTGCCTAAACGAAATCACCTGAAACCCGTGCGCATCAACTTCTTCCTTTGTCCAAGAGCAGAAATCTTTGGTTTCTATTGGAATCGCACGGTTTATAACAAAAACTCGCCGCTCGCACCTATCCACGGGCTAAAGCCCGTGGTTTTTACGGTGCTCGCCTAGAAGGCGAGTTTTTGAATTGTGAAGCGCACT
>Ga0209541_10012688_pt1 | contig 13003 bp, 13 predicted proteins | sample RifCSPlowO2_01_FD_184027 | JGI IMG/M metagenome (GOLD analysis project Ga0209541, IMG submission 184027) | Groundwater microbial communities from Rifle, Colorado - Rifle CSP2_plank lowO2_0.1 (SPAdes) (version 2) | ecosystem: Environmental > Aquatic > Deep subsurface > Groundwater | place...
ATCACTTTGGAGAAAGCAAAAGAGTATGTGAAAAACCATAAGGCTCATGACGCCAATTTATTCTTTATTCGGAATCCCCACCATTCATGGTTGGGGAGGAGGTCAATTAAATCCATCAGATCTAGATTTGAGGGAACGTTATGCGATTTAGTTATGGATTTGCCATTAAAAAGATCAAATAGTGGTAAACCAAAATCTAGACCCGCACTATTTAGATTTGCATATGAAGTTTCTGGTGGACAAGATTGGAAACAGTATGAAAATATTACTGCTGCAATGGAGATGCTTAATCTTTCTACCTATGTTTTGAATTATGTTTTAGATGATAAAAGTGGAGAAAAACCTAAACAGCAAAGGAATAATGAATGTATGGCTTCAATGATTCAAAGAGAACTTGCACAAGAATTGTTGATCCAAGATGGAATAAACTTATCTTTGGAAGATTTTCTAGCGGTAGACAGAAGGTTCAGTGAAATAAATAAATTTACGAGTGGTATCGGTCAATATTTAGATGGAAATCATTTAAGAGGTGTAGAGAAAAATCATGTTGATGAATATATCAAAAGATGTGAAGGATTGACAGGAAGATTTATGCAATATGTTTGTGAGATTGGAGGTATTATTGCAGGAGCTTCAAAAAAACAAGTAGAACAATTAGGCAAATTTGGAAGAAATTATGGAATCGTAGTTCAGATAATTAATGATTTAGGAGATTATCTTCCCTCTACATCAGGAAAACAAAGTGTTGGTAAAGTGTATCAGGACCAATATAGTGATTTAAGACATGGCTGTATAAATTTTCCTGCATATGTCGTATTAACTCAGGGAACAGAAGAAGAAAAAGAAAAGGTAAGAAGAGTTCAAGGCAATTTGGAAGCCCCTCCAGAAGACTGCTTTGAAGTAACTAAAATATTCATGAGCCTAAATGGGGTTCAGCAAGTTAAAAGATTGGCTACGAAGTATGCAAAAATCGCAAAAGAGGCGCTACATACATTTCAGAAGAGTGAAGCGAGAGATTTCCTAAGTACGGCGTTATCAATTTACAGAACAAATAAATTCTATGATGCGTTTAGGGTCCTATAATTTTTTAATGGAATCAAAACTAAGCGTGAAATTCCGTCCTCAAAAATCCACCATCGAAAATATTTTAAGTGGTGACATAATCAGAGAATTCAGGGGAAAACTGCAGGATCAAGTCGATGCTTCAGTGTTTGTTGAGCATTTGCTCCCTAGTCAAGGGAGAAAGAAATACCAACAGCTCAGGGAAGATTGTAGAAGATATATTCTCCGGTTGAAAAATGAAGAAATTGATGGTACTATGAGTTATGGTGGGCTTGGCGAGATTTGGCTTGCAATCAGAAAGAGAATCCAAGAAGAACGGCAGTTTGGAATGCTTCAAGACATGAACACGCTTCTTCATGAATGCCATGTACGATTTAATGCACCATCACCTGAAACCTACAAAGTAGCAACGGCAATACTTGCCGATGATATCCTAATGAAGTCAAGTGATGCGTTAAGGTTAGCCGAAGCTGTTACATTAGGAAAAGACAGATTTGTAACGATTGACTTAGAACTCATAGAAAATAAAATTCAACAAAATAAATTAAATCTGAAAGTAGTTTACCCTCACTAATTCTCGCCTAAAAGTTCATGAATTAAGTCGCTCGCGCTTCCCTTGTAATCTATAGCACCTTCTAATCGCTTCAAAATTGCATCAATTTTTTTAGCATTCTGCTCTTTATCCATGTCATACTGTATAACATAGAGGGTATTTAAGGTTTTCTAGAAGCGAGTTTTTCGCTTTTTAAACGGGCGTAATGTCATTTGTAACGTCTGATTTGTCCGGTTTCCGTTTAAATCTCGTCATCTGTGCTGTCTGCGCTGTCTAAACGCTGTTCAATATATGAGTTTAATACTCCACTAAATTGTAGCTGTATGAAATTCATTATATTTTTGCGCGTGAGGATGGTCAGTCCGTGCCGTTTGTAACTGTTCTTGAGAATGACACGAGGAATAAAAATGTAACAGCGATTGCCATATTTTTTGATTTGTTCGGCGAATTTTTGGTTATGGTATTCTTTTCTGCTCTTGCAGTGAACTTTATGTCCCAATTCAACCTCGATTGCGATTTCTTGGCGTACGCTGTTAGTGAATACGATGTCGGGTTTGCAAGTCCTGTATTTTTTGACTTTATCCGTATGTGCAAGAATTTCTTGATAAATCATTTCAACGTAAAATGTGTGCATGATGCTTTCCGGATGATTTTTCTTTACGTAGTAATCTTGCTGGCGTCCTTTTTCAAAGTCATGAAAGCTTCCGAGCACAAAACCATAACTTTCAAGGAAATATTTCTCAGCGAGTGTTAAGTGCTTCGCGTAATGGATGACTTCATTGATGTCGAGCGTAATGTCCACGTTCTCCAATGGAATCATTTTGCGTTCTGGTTGGGTGTTTGTACGGATAGATTGAACAGAATTCGTTATAACTGGTTCTGGCGCTTGTGGCGACGTTTCGGATTTAGGTGGCTCAAGAATTACTGATGGTTTAATCTCTAATTGTTTCAATTGTTCAGCTATATTTTTCTTAAACAGTTTGCGTAGTCTCGACAACATAACGTTATTTTGTTTCACATAAATAAATAGTTTGTACCACAACGTTTGTGCCACGCTCACGTCGACAAAGATTTTAAAATTGTATTCGGAAACATATATAAAGCATGAGTAGTTTATGCGTCAATAGGTAGTGAGATCGGTTTTATCGGGTCTACACATAAGCTATTGTCGCTCGGCCGCGGCATGTTTTTTAGGTATCTTTAAATAGACTTTTTTGTCGTCTTCTATTTATGGCAGACCATTGTTCACGAACAACCACAAACGGCTATTGGATAAGCGATGTGACACGATATGGACGAGTGCGTGAAACATTTGGTGCGAGCTTGCCTTATCTTAATCATCAATCAATCTTGGACTTTGGCTGCTCACGAGGTTTAACGAGCATTGAACTTGCCGATATTTGTCCGGACAGCACAGTTGTTGGCATTGATATCGATACGCATCGGTATTCATTAGATCATCCGCGCCTTCGCTTTGTGCATGCTGACGGATATCGAGCTCCTTTTCGTGACAAGAGTTTTGATACGGTCATATGTATGAACTCTCTCTATCATTGCATGCCGGATGTGTCTGATGAAACCCTCCGTCAGCGCTTTCATGATATATCACGCCTTGTCAAAGATGATGGCTTGCTGCTTTTCGGCGGACAGACCACTTCCGTCGGCAGGCATGAATTTGTCATATTCAGAAAAGAGCCGCCAATTGTTCCGGTCGACCATAAAATGAAGCCGGATTATTTGGGCAGGCTGGTTGCAGCTTGTCGGTAAAGCGTACTTGTTTAGCTGATGTGAGTATCGGAGAATATGCTTTTTACTTTTACGTCGTTAATCAGCTAATGGGGTGCTCGCGTCGCCCGAACTTTTGTTCGTCGTGTTGCTGTCTCCATTAGCTGATTTTCAGTCGAAAAGTGGATAACAATATATTCTACAGACTATGAATTACCTAAACAAGTACTCTTGGTTAATCCAACTCCCCAACCGTTCCTGCTTCTCAAATTCCATCTTAAACAAATGTGTAATGCGAACCCCAATCAGCCGTATCTTCCGCGGATCCTTAAAATACAAAACAAGCAGGATTAACACGAGATGAATTCTTTAAATTACTATAAGTATATAGTCATCACAACAAGTATTAAATAACCATAAATCAACCTATACACCATGAAAGTCCACAACCCAGAAATCCCCGATCTCTTCTGCCCAAAATGCGGCAGCAAGAACATCTCATCCAACATGTCAATTAGAACGATCGCTGGCGGCTCCGTTCAGAACGAACATCAGTGCAACGACTGCGGCTACAAAGGGATGTTCTTCCCGCTGAAGAAATAACTATGTCAAGAACCACTTATAGCATCGTTAATTATTTAGTGGTTCTTGAGCATGCTCATCAACAGTATCCACAACACTGCCTGTCCCGCAGCCTGCCAAAACCATAAGCATCAAAACTAAACCTGGTGTAACTTTTTGTCCAAACACCATACATCAGAACCTCCAAGTACAACTGAAAACGTGATCAAAGCTAATCCATAGTCCCGTACTGCAATGTCATTATATCCCAATCCAGCAGCAATAGACAACAAATGAAAACCTAACACCGCTGCCACAAACCGCGTATAATATCCAACAATCAACAGCAGTCCAAAAAAAGTCTCAAAGATGCCATTCAACAACACAAGCGTCGAAGCATACTCTCCAAGAAAATCCGGCACATACCCGATAAATGTTTCCGCATCAATCAATTGATTCACGCCAAACCACAAGAACACCAAACTCAAACTGACGCGCACGAGTGCAGGTGCGTAGATGGAGTATTTGTCGAAGTTCATGAGAGCAAGAGAGAATAAGTAATTTATAAAAGCTCGTATAAAGCGAAAATCTTATATACTAAATCTAATATCTAAGATATATGACACTCGCACATGTAACCCAAACAGGGAATATATCCATCCCAAAAGCATGGAGAGACGAATTAGGAATAGAACCAAATTCGGAGATATTGATAGAAAAAAAGAACGGGAAGATAATTATAGAGCCATTAAAAAAACAGGCACTTTCTGAAGCATTTAAATCGATAGACGATGAAGTAAAGAGAAAAAAAGTCACATTTACCAGAAAAGAAGCGGTGAAGGACGATCTATATGATTAAGTTTATTGACGCAAATATATTCATCGAACGATGGAGCAATGCAAAAGCAAGAGAGCTCATAGACAATTTGGACAGAGAGCAGCATTGCACATCCGTATTAGCGCTTGCAGAAGTATATCATAAACTCAAAAAAAAAGACATAGACTCATTCGAGTATCTAAGAAACATCATGGGAGCGATAAAAGTTCAAGATGTAACAACTGCAGATTTGTTTAATGCAATGAAAAGTAATATTGACATAAACATTAATGATAGAATACATATTGCGACGATGAAAAGAAACGATATGAACACAATAGTTTCTCAGGATACAGACTTTGATAAAGACAGTACAATTGTAAGAGAAGAGCTATAGGCAAACCCCACAAATTATATAAAGCCTTTATCGTCAGCTGCAGAGATGAACCAAACACAAACATATCACGTCAAAGACATATCATTAGCAGATCAGGGACACAAAAATATTGCATGGGCTGAGCAGCAGATGGGCGCTCTTCTTAAGATTAAAGGCCGTTTCGCTAAAGAACAGCCGTTCAAAAATCTCAGAGTAGGCATCGCATTGCATCCGACAAAAGAAACCGCAGTGCTCGTCAAGACATTCATTGCCGGCGGCGCAGATGTCGCACTGTGCGCATGCAACCCGTTGTCAACGCAAGACGACGTCGCAGCAGCATTAGCAAAAGACGGCGTCAAAGTCTTCGCATGGAAGGGCCAGAACAACGAAGAATACTATGCAAACCTGCAGCACGTTGTCAACTTCAAGCCGCACATCACCATCGACGACGGCTGCGATTTAGTCACATTAATCCATCAGAAACATCCGGAACTGATCAAGGACATCATCGGCGGGTGCGAGGAAACAACGACTGGCATCATCCGATTGAAAGCAATGGAAAAAGACAATGCGCTGAAATATCCGGTGATCGCAGTAAACAATCTCAACACAAAACATCTCATGGACAATTTTTACGGCACTGGTCAAAGCGCAGTTGACGGTGTCATCCGTGCAACAAACATCTTGCTGTCTGGAACAACATTCGTCGTTTGTGGCTACGGCCCATGCGGGAAGGGTGTCGCTTCACGTGCTCATGGTTTAGGTGCGAACATCATTATTGTAGAAGTCGATCCATTCAAAGCATTGCAGGCAACGATGGACGGCTATCGTGTCATGCCATTGTCTGAAGCATCAAAAATAGGAGACATATTCTTAACCGTTACAGGCAACAAGCATATTATCCGCTTTGAGCACATGCAACACATGAAAGACGGCGCAATCCTCGCAAATGCAGGTCATTTCGATCTAGAAATCGATATCGCATCATTAAAGAAAAATGCAAAGGAAACAATTGTCAGACCGTCAATGAAACAGTATGACTTGAACAATAAAAAGATCTACATTCTCGCCGACGGCCGTTTGGTCAATTTAGGCGCAGCCGAAGGACATCCAAGCACCGTTATGGCAATGTCATTCTGCGGCCAGGCATTATGCGCCGAATATATGGTAAAAAACAAAGGAAAGCTTAAGGGAGTCATCGAACCATCAAAAGAGATGGACAATCATATCGCACACCTTCAGTTAGAAGCCATGGGCGTGAAAATCGACACGATGACTGACGAACAGAAAAAATACATGGAAAGCTGGCAGGAAGGAACGTGAGTAACTTAATAAATATGATTTGATTTCTTTATACATATGATTTCAAATAATATAGCAGGAATAATTTTTATAATAATGGGCGTCCTAGTAGTAACTATTAGAAACTCCCTAGCATTGGCATTAAATGGAGGATTTTTCACGAGAAGTCCCCACGGAATTTGGATGAAAAAGATGCCAAAAAATGCTTGGAAAGGAGGCACACCTCTAGAAAGCAAAATATTAGCAAAGAGCAAAAGAAATATGGAATACGGACGTTGGTTTGCTGGAGCACTACTTATCGCCATAGGCATGTTATTTCTAACAAACATTGTAAGCTTACCTAAATAACAACATTTAAATAGTAAGTAAGATTAATCTTACCATGGTGAAATCATGCAAGTCGCTATAACCAAGATGAGTTCTAAAGGACAAGTAGTCATACCCGCAGAATTGCGAGAAGATATAAAAGAAGGTGAAAAACTGTTAGTGATTCGCAACAACGGACAAATAATTCTAAAGAAAGCAAGCGGATTGGATAAGCAGTTAAAAGAAGATATAGAATTCGCAAAAAGAACAGAAGAAGCGTGGAAAAGTTACGATAAAGGCGAATTCAAATCAATGAAAACTGAAGATTTCTTAAAAGAATTGGACAAATGGTAGCTGATATAGTAGAATTTACACTACAATTTGAGAAAATCAAGAGTAAGATAAGAGATACAATATTTAATGATAAAGTGAAAAAACAAATAAGAAAAATAATAGAAGAACCTGAGATAGGAAAGCCAATGATGCACGAAAGAAAAGGCACAAGAGAAGTTTATGTGTCGCCCTACCGATTATCGTATGCCTATATCCAAGAGGAAAATAAAATCATTTTTCTCACAATTTACCACAAAGACGAGCAATGATTAAAAAGTAAAAATCAACCTTTTCGTCGCTTGACTTTTTTCTTCGGCGTATCCAGCACCTTGCCCATCTCAAGGTTCATTGCATCCTGCAATTTTTTTCCTTGCTTCTTGCTTTCTTTTACAAGCGAGCGGGCAACAATCTTGCCTTCCTTCTCAGCAGCTGCCGTCTGCTTGCCCACTTCCTGAACAACAACATCAGCTTTCTTTTTGCCTAACCCTAAAACACCCAACCCGACTAATACAGACCGCTTCAACATGTTTCCAATTCCCATTTCATTCACCTCAAAGCTCTTTGAGATGCCAGCAGTCCACTGCTAAGCACCTCGAGTTATGCTTTAATTGTCTTCACAAACATTGTTCGATGCACAAGCCATGCGCCAAGCACAGCCGCAACTGCAAATCCATAAAACGCAACATAATGCATGCCCAAAATCGTAGGCGCGCTCGGGATCTGCATAATCAGTGCCGCGCTCACCGTGATCGCTGCAATCATCAAACCGATCGCAATATTGCCCGAGCTATGTTCTAATTCGACACGCAGATCTGAAAATTCCTGCGGCGCAATTTCAATGCCCCATTTGCCCGTGCTCGCTTTTTTTGCAGCCTCCAAAAAATATTCAGGCGTTTTTTCAAGTATTTCCTGATAGGTATCGAGATGGCTTTTCGCGCCCCTGAGCACTGCTTTCGGCGAATAGCGCAGCGTCATCTCTTTTTCAAGGATGGGCGCCGTCTGCTTTAATAAGCACAGATCCGGACTATACCGCAGTCCCATGCCTTCAATAGTGATGAGAGTTTTCGCATATAACGTAAAATCCAGCGGAACATGAATTGAATGCCGGTTGATTGTCTCCAGTATGCTTGCCATGAGCTGGCTGACATGAATGTTCTGCAATTTCTCAAGGCGTATCTGATCCAGAATGTCCCTCAAATCATGCATCAGTGCATCTTTGTCTTTAAAATTATCATCCTGCTGTAATTCAAGAATAGCACGCATCGCTCGTTCCGAATCATTGCGCACCGCCGCGGTTAATAACTCCAATGTTATTTTGCGCAGCCGATCGTCAAAACGCCCGACAACGCCAAAGTCGATAAACGCAATCTTTTTCCCATGGACTAAGATGTTGCCCGGATGCGGATCGGCGTGAAAAATACCATGGATGATAACCATTTCTACGAGAGCAGAATACACCCGCTTGATCAATCGCGGCAGGTCTTTGCGCTTCTTTAGCGTCGAAACGTCGCTGATCGGTGTGCCCGTGATAAATTCCAGTGCCAAAACGCGCTGTGTGGAAAACTCATCATAAACTTCAGGCACAATAATATCTGAGCCTTTGAAATTCTCGCCAATAATGCGGGTATTCGATGCTTCAAAATGAAAATTTAATTCGCGCATTGTCCAACGCTTGAACTCTTCAACAAGTGCAACTAACGGAAGCCCGCGTGCAGCATGGCGTTTTTCCATCCAGTGTGCAAGAAACATTAATACTTCTATATCAGCGCGAATGATTCTCTCAACATTCGGCCGCTGCACCTTCAACGCGACAAGCGTGCCATTTTTCAGCCATGCACGATGCACTTGCGCTAACGACGCAGTAGCAATGGGCTGATGATCAATCTTTGAAAACACTTCTTCAGGTTTTTTCCCAAACTCATCTTGAATAACTCTGCGAATCTCAGGATACGGAACAGGAGGTGCATGATCCTGCATCTTTTCCAATTCGGTGATGTACGCCGGCGGCAACAAGTCTGGGCGCAAGCTGAGTAATTGCCCGAACTTGATGAACGTCGGCCCTAATCGTTCAAATGCCTGGCGCAAATGTACTTCGCCTTTCCACGGCTTTTTCGATTGCAGCGCATGCTTCCAGCGTTTTGCAAACGGAATATAGTGATGCAATTCTGCTTTTTTAATGAAATAACCAAATTCCTCTTCCAAGAAGACAGTCAGAATTTCCTTTAAGCGTGAAAGCGAGCTGAAATGCATACAAACCTCTTTTTAATTTCTTATATAGTCAGGGTTTAATAAGCTTTTGGAGCGGAAATTTCAGAATAACACATAAACAAGACCCAGCACAAGTTATTTAAACCCACCACCAAGATAATCGTACCATGACCGAAATGCTCATTGCCGAAAAACCAAGCGCAGCGCAGAAGATAGCGTTCGCGCTGGCCGACAATAAGCCCGTCAAAAAGGCAAACAAGCGCGTTCCATACTACGAAATCATCCACGACGGCAAGAATATCATCGTCTGCGCGGCCGTAGGGCATTTATACAATCTCGCAGAAAAAAAGAAAGTATGGACATACCCCGTATTTGATATCGAATGGAAAGATTCTCCATCGGTAAGAAAAGACGCATCCTATGTCAAAGATTACATCGACACGCTCACAAAACTCAGCAAGGATGCAGACGAGTTCACCATCTGCACAGATTTTGATATTGAAGGAGAATTGATCGGCTGGAACGCATTGCGATTCGCATGCGGCCAGAAAGATGGTCACCGCATGAAATTTTCCACATTAACCAAGGGCGACTTGCGCGACGCATACCAAAACAAGACAAGACATATCGATTGGGGACAGGCGCACGCCGGCGAAACCCGCCACAAGATGGACTGGTATTGGGGTATCAATCTGAGCCGTGCATTGACTGCATCAATTAAGGCAGCAAATTCATTCAAGGTCATGAGCATAGGCCGCGTCCAAGGACCCGCATTAAAACTCATCGTCGACCGCGAACGAGAAATCGCCGCATTCAAGCCGCAGCCATTCTGGCAGATTCAGCTGCTCGGTCATGCAAAAGGCAAGAACATCGAAGCCTGGCACGTTGAAGACAAATTCTGGGAAAAAGCAAAGGCAGATACCGTATTCACAAAAATCAAGCACGAAAAAACAGCTACAGTAATGTCATTGAAACGCTCCGAACTCAAGCAGTCCGCCCCTCATCCGTTCGACCTGACAACATTGCAGACAGAATCATTTGGACATATGGGGATAAGTCCGAAAGAGACACTTTCACACGCACAGAAATTATATCTCGCCGGAGTCATCTCATATCCAAGAACCAGTTCACAGCAGTTAAGCCCAAAATTAGGATTCAAATCAATCATGGAACAGCTGAAAAAACAACCAAACTACAAAGTGCTGGTCGAAAAGCTTGCTGATCTGAATGGAAACAAGGAATTAACCCCACGCAACGGCAAGAAAACAGACCCCGCACATCCCGCTATTTACCCGACCGGCAACGTCCCGAAAACGCTGACAGAACGCGAAGCAAAAGTATACGATATCATCGTCAAGCGCTTCCTTGCAACGTTCGGACCAGATGCAACCATCGAAACGCTCGCGCTTTCTCTCGACGTAAAGAAGGAAGAGTTCAAAGCAAACGGCAAACGCACCATAGTGCCCGGCTGGCACGTGCTGTATATGCCTTATATCAAGCAGAAAGAAATCGAGCTCCCACAAGTCAAAGAAAACGACATCGTCGACATAAAAGAACTCAATCTTCTCAGCAAAGAGACACAGCCGCCAAAACGATACACGCAAAGCAGTATCATCCGAGAACTAGAAAAGCGCAATCTGGGCACTAAAGCAACACGCGCAGAAATTGTCGATACACTATTCAAACGCGGCTATGCAGACGGAAAGCAAGTCGCCGCAACCGAATTAGGAATCCATACAATAAAAACATTGGAAAAATACTCGCCGAAAATTCTCGATGAAACATTAACACGAAAATTTGAGGAAGATATGGAAGAGATCCGCGAAGGCAAAGAAAAGCCTGATGAAGTGCTGGATAAAGCAAAAATAGTCCTGAAAGATATCCTTGACGATTTCCGCAAGCACGAAAAGAACATAGGGGAAGAATTATTGCAAGCCGTCCGCGACGAGCGCGAAGCCGCAAGCGTTCTCGGCCCATGCAAAAAGTGCGGCAAAGGCACATTAAAGATCATCATGAGCAAGAAATCAAAAAAGAAATTCGTCGCATGCGACCAATATCCCAAATGCGAAGTAACGTACAATCTGCCACAAAACGCACTGCTCAAGCCGACAGAAACACCCTGTGCGAGCTGCGCATATCCGCAAGTCTTAGTCATCCGCGCACGAGCACGCCCACAAACAACCTGTATTAATCCGTTATGCCCAACAAAGAAATTAGACAAAACCGAACAGAAAGAGGTTGATCAAATTGAATCAGGAAAGATAGAAAAGAAATGCCCAGAAAAAGGATGTGAAGGCAAACTGATCGTCCGCAAGAGCTTCTACGGCATGTTCTTAGGCTGTTCGTCCTATCCAAAGTGCAGGCATACAGAAAAACTGGATAAAGACGAGAAGAAAGATGGAAAAGATGCAAAGACAGCAGCGAAACCAGTAGCAGTAACTAAAACACCAGGCGAAGGAAAGGCAGAAGCGAAAGTAACAAAAGTAAAAAAGCCCAGAGCGAAGAAGGCGAAGTGATTATGTTTCGATAATTTTCAGTAGTTCGCCAATAGTCTTGAAGGATCTACATTTTTGGTGTCTAATCTCTTTAGTTTTTCCAGATTCAGAATAATTACTATACAGAAGATACAGTGTGTTGTAACCCAAGTTTGACAGATAAATAGAAAATCATCCGAGATAAAGCATTGGCAGAACGTTTCAAATCCTACTTCGAAATCGTCTGGAAAGCAAGCAAAACAGTAACTATTTCTTCATTTTCCAATAGATAAGTGCTCCAAACAGCAAGAGCAGAACAATAATCACAGGCAACATGTTTGTTTTTTGCCCAGGGACGGGTACAGAAGACTCAGGAAGCACCGTCTCAGCCGTCTCGACACCAGTTGGCTCGATTTCTTTCCCTGCGATCACAAAATAACTGAATCCAGGTGTTGTTGCGGCATAATAAACAAAAGATGCATCTTCACGTTCAACACTGGTAGGCAATTCAGTCCATTCATTCGAATATCGGTGCAATGCAACATGATCAGGCGCAAGACTGTTGCTCGTCAACCATTCTTTCGCAACTTTAAATGTGATAGTGACATCGTTTGCCTTTGTTTCAGGAATGTTCCACGACATTTCAACATGTTTGTACACAGGCCGCGTAAAGGCTGATACAGAACTGGGCAACGCATCAACTTTTTCGACTTTCATCCATGCATCTTGAACAGTTTCAGTGACACTAAATGCAACATGAGTAACACCAAGTTCATCATTGCTCACGGCAAGCTGCGCTGACTGTGATGGTGTCAACGCGCTCCAGCTCTGATATGCAGACGAAGCAAGAGGAGTAGACTCGCCGCCTGTTGCTCCTGCTGATGCCGCTGTCGAAGGCTTAACAACTGTGCCGATTGACGTGCTCGAGCCGCCGCCATTATTTGCAGCCGCAGCCGCAGTCACTGCACCGGTAACACTTGGACCTGTGCCCGAGAAATGAGGCAGTCGTATCCAGATGCGATTATTAGATGCATCGATATAACAGGGATTTGTGACATTGATAGAGCTCTGATTCGTTCCGCACGTTGTTTGATTCAGCAATTTTGCCCATGCTGCCTGCTGTGCAGAATAGTGTGAATGATTTGCTGCCAGATGAGCGGCATCTGTTCCATTACTAGATGCATTCCAGATAACATTCCAATTATCATCATATAAAACAGGTATTGATATGTTTACAGGATTTGAATCATCAAGACCGCCGCTCGCCGCTTCAGAGTAAGGCATTG
>Ga0209541_10012690_pt1 | contig 13001 bp, 13 predicted proteins | sample RifCSPlowO2_01_FD_184027 | JGI IMG/M metagenome (GOLD analysis project Ga0209541, IMG submission 184027) | Groundwater microbial communities from Rifle, Colorado - Rifle CSP2_plank lowO2_0.1 (SPAdes) (version 2) | ecosystem: Environmental > Aquatic > Deep subsurface > Groundwater | place...
TTTTACGTTTGATAAGATATAGACGAAGTAAGACATAAAATCGGATCCTGAAATAAATTCAGGATGACAGAAAATTTAGCATTTTTAATTTTTACTGTTTCTTGTTTCTTGGAATTTGTTCATTTGTTTGTATCTTGTTGGTTGTTTCTTGTAATTTTAGGACATAAATTCTCTAAGATTTCCTTCATTGACAAAAAATCTTGTTCCTTCACCAGAAACGATTTTGAATGCTACTTTGCGGACTATCTCCTCAATATTTCTCTCCAGTGAGCGAATTCCAGCGTCGAATCCCAAAGGCCTTATTATTTTATGCCAGGTTGAGTCGTCGATGGTGATAGCGTCTGGTGCCAATCCGGAGAATTTGACATAGCGAGGCAAGACAAAATTTTTGGCAATCACCATTTTTTCTTCATCGGTATAAGAAGGCATCTGGATTACCTCAAGTCTATCCAAAACAGCCGTAGAAATATTATTGGTGTTATTGGCGGTAGCTATAAACAAGGCTTGAGAAAGGTCGAAAGGATAATCGATAAAGTAGTCGACATAATTGCTATTTTGTTCCGGGTCCAAAAGTTCAATCAAAACTCCCATAATGGCGGCTCGTGATTCAGGGATTACACGATCAAGTTCATCAAGAAGGATGATGGGATTTTTAACTTCGGCTCTACGGATTGCTCTCAAGATCATGCCTGGTTCAGACTCTGGAGTGGTTTTTGATTGACCACGCAGATCCAGAGCTGAAGATAAACCGCCAAAAGGAATTCTCATGAATTTTCGCCCCAGCGCCTCAGCAATTGATTGAGCCAGAGTAGTTTTTCCAGTACCCACCAGTCCCACAAAAAAAAGCTGAGGAGCATGAGTGGTGCCTTGCGGTAACTTTTGCTTTTGGACAATAAGTACGGAAAGATATTCAAGGAGGCGTTGTTTAATTTTTGTCAAACCGTAGTGGTTCTTATCGAGAGTGGCTTTAGCTTTTTGGATATCCAGGATATCTTCGGTTTTTTTATTCCAGGGAAGACTTGTTATCCAGTCAATATATTTTGCCGTGATATCTATCTGTGAGAGATTGCCTCCGTATTTTAAGGTGAGCGCGATTCGATCAATTTGGTGAATTGCTTTTTCACGTAAGTTAGCAGGTAGTTCTGACGATTGCAAACGAGTTCTTAATTTATCAACTTCTGATAATCCATTTGATGTATCCATAGTGTTAGCAGACAAATTATCCACTTGACAAATCAAAATTTTTTTTGTAAAGTATTGTCATAAAAGATTTCGTTTCGAACTTGTTTCAGGATCCCGTTAAAATCAGATCCTGAAATAAATTCAGGATGACACTTTCAGTTTATAAGTTTTTTTAAAAAAAATCTATGTCAAAACAAAAGCACAACATTGATCCTCTATTTGATTACGTTTTAATTAAACCTCTCGAGCAAACTCAAACCACTCCTTCGGGAATAGTTTTACCAGATTCTGCAAAAGAAAAACCACAGGTAGGTCAGGTGATGGCGGTTGGACCAGGTGCAACGAATGATGACGGTAAACTACTTCCCATGAAAATAAAGGTTGGTCAAAAAGTTCTCTATAAAAAATGGGGAGGTAACGAAGTTAAAGTCGGTAGTGAGGAATGGCTTTTGATTGAGCAGAAAGATGTAATGGCAGTTGTTCAATAAAATTAGTAACTAATAGTTAATAGTTATTAGAAATCAAAAAATATGGCAAAACAACTCAAATTTTCCGAAGACGCCAGACAGCACTTGGCAAAAGGAGTTAATATTTTAGCAAAAGCTGTGGTGACAACTTTAGGTCCACGAGGACGAAATGTTGCTCTAGACCGCAAGTGGGGAGCGCCAAACGTGGTACATGACGGAGTATCAGTAGCAAAAGAGGTAGAGCTTGAGGATCCCTTTGAAAATATGGGAGCCCAGCTTGTCAAAGAAGCGGCTTCAAAAACAAATGACGTCGCAGGCGACGGAACTACAACCTCAACACTTTTGACCCAAACAATGGTCAATTACGGATTAAAAAATATCACAGCAGGCGCCAATCCAATGATATTGAAAAAAGGAATAGAGATGGCTGTCTTGGAAGTTGTAACCCAAGTTAAGAAAATGTCTAAAAAAGTTTCTATCAGCAATGAGGAAGAGATCGTACAGATTGCGACCATTTCGGCAGCTGATCAACAGATCGGAATACTTATTGCTGAAGCTATTAAAAAAGTAGGAAAGGATGGAGTTGTTACGGTTGAAGAGGGTAAAGGTCTTCAGATGGAAATACAGTATAAGGAAGGTATGGAGTTTGATCGAGGCTATGCTTCAGCCTATTTTGTCACAGACCCGGAAAAGATGGTTGCCGAAATTGAGGAACCCTATGTTTTAATCACCGATAAGAAAATTTCGGCAGTATCTGATCTTCTTCCCTTTTTGGAAAAGTTTGTCAAAGTTTCAAAGAACCTGGTTATCATTGCCGACGAGGTAGAAGGAGAAGCTTTGGCGACTTTAGTTGTCAACAAGTTGCGTGGTACATTTAACGCACTCGTTGTTAAAGCCCCTGGTTTTGGCGACAGAAGAAAAGAGATGCTTGAAGACATAGCTATTCTAACCGGTGGATCAGTCATCTCCGAAGATTTGGGTAAAAAAATCGAGAACATCGAAGTTGATGATTGCGGAAGAGCAGACAAAGTCTGGTCGGATAAAGAAAATTGCCGAATCATCGGTGGAAAAGGCGACACAGCTAAGATAAAAGCTAGAGTTGCCCAAATTAGACGGGAAATTAATGAGTCCACATCTGATTTTGACAAAGAAAAACTTCAGGAAAGACTAGCCAAGCTTTCAGGCGGGGTTGCTGTAATAAACGTCGGTGCCGCAACCGAGGTTGAGATGAAAGAAAAGAAGGAAAGAGTTAATGATGCTGTTGCCGCAACCAAAGCCGCACTTGAAGAGGGAATTGTTGCGGGTGGAGGAGTAGCGCTTCTTCAAGCGCGAAGAGTTTTACCGGATCTTAAGAAAAAGATGGATTTTGATGAAGAGAAGACTGGAGTAGATATTGTCTATAGATCACTGGCCGAACCTTTGAAGATGATCGCAGCCAACGCGGGAGCTGACGCCGGCTGGGTACTTAGAAAAGTTGAGGAGACAAAAGACAGTGACTATGGCTTTGATGCTCTAACACTGGAGTTTGGCTCGATGTTTAAGCGAGGTATCATCGATCCGGCCAAGGTTGTTCGATCGGCTTTAGAAAATGCCTCATCGGTAGCTGTGATGGTTTTGACCACCGAGGCTTTAATCACAGACCTTCCTGAAAAGGATAAAGCAACTCCAACCACTCCTCAAATGCCGGAGTATTAAATTCAAGGATAGGTTAGGTATTTTTTAGACCGGCTTCTTAAGAGATAGTCGATGAGTATGTTTAAGGAAATAGTTGCTCCACAAACTACTTTATCTGCACCACCGTAATAGAGATAAATTGTATCGCCTTTTAAAACATAACCGCAAGGAAAAACAACATTATCAGTTAGACCCCTTTTTTCAAAATATGTTTCTGGCTCCAGAATTGGATATGGCGTCCAGCCAATAACTTTGGTAACATCGTTTAAATCCAGAAGTAAAACCCCAACACGATAATGACCATCTATTCGACTAATACCATGATAAAAAATTATCCAACCCTCTTTGGTTTTTAAAGGTGGAGTACTTACGCCGATTTTAGCCTCGTCCCAAGTTCTATTGTGTGGTGTGATGATGCTGGCGATTTTCAAAAACGAATTGTTGGGAAAGTTTAGATCATCCAAGTAGTCAATACAGATATTCGGTTCGATTCTATGAAATATTATATATTTTCCCTTAATTTTTTCAGGAAAAAGCATACCGTCTTTATCAGCCATCTGTGGCGGAGAGATTATTTTGGGAGCGCTCCATCTATCCCAATTCCTAGCCAAAAAATCATCAATCTTAATTGAAGTTAGGGCAAGGCGAGGCAGCAGACCATCATAGGCGGTATATAACATATATAAAATATCACCGATTCGTGTAATTCTTGGATCTTCACATCCGCCTGATTTCCCGGCTGAAGCGGGTTTTTCGAACTCTGATCTTATGGGATATACTGGGTCGGTTAATCTCTCATCTATCAACAACCCGTCATTACTGATCGCCATACCAATAAATGAGAGATTTGTTTCAGAAGTAGCGCGATAAATTAAATAAACTTTATCTTCAATCTCAATTGCAGCCGGGTTGAAAACAGCTCTAGCCTCGAAGTTATGTTCTGGAATTGGTGACAGCAGTGGATTATGTGGGAATTTCTGGCACTTTACAGTTCCGGGCGAATTAACTTCAAATGACCTGATGAAGTCGCCTAGATTTGCCTCTGCCAGCGCACAACTGGTATCTGAGGCGCCATAATATACCCTCACTTTATCGTTTTCAATCAAGGCGCCTTCTGGAAAGACAATATCAGGTACATTACCCAGTCGTTCATAAGCCTCTTGGGGAATAAGTAAAGGTTTGTCTGTTCTCCCGATTATCTTTTGGGGACTCTTTAGATCTAATAAAACAGCTTCGATCCGGAATTCTTTTTTTATCCTACTGCTAAAATAATGTTTAATGTAAGAATAAAATATTATCCAGCCAACAGAAGTTTTAATAGGAGGAGCGCCAACCTCAACCCCATCACTGTTGACTCTGCGAAGTTGAATGACGTAATGATCTAAATCCTTATACCACTGATTCCAAAAATTCATATCCCAGAGAGTTTCTATTTTGTTAAATTGGGCAAAGGCTATATAGCTTGGTGGATTGTCGGTATTTACAGTTAGTATGGCTGTATATTGACCATTAATTTTTTCAGGAAAAAGAGCCATCGCTTTGGCATTAAAGGGAGTAACCAAATGTTTTTTAGATACACTATTTAGATCAGTAGATAAAGCTAGTCCTACACGAATTCCATAATGGTTGGGTGGATAGTTTGCTAGGGCTGTATAAAAAATAAGATATTGATCGTCTATCTTTGTAACCCTGGGATCTTCACATCCATATTTTTCCCATTCATGAACTGGCGCAATAAATATTTTTCTATCAGAGAATTTATATCCGTCCATACTTTCTGCTTTGCCAATTACAGAGAGACGCAATTTTTTCTTGTCAACTGTTATTTCATCTCCGGTTGCTCGATATAATAAGATGTAGCTATCATTTTTTTTAATTATTGAACTGTTATAGGCAGCAAAACTTTCCCAACGGTTATCGGGATTGGGCTGAAGTATTGGGTTTTTCGAATATCTCTGAAATAGCATCAGTAAGTAACTTCTTTAATTTCTATAGGAGATAGATGTGCGGGTTTATCAGTTTTTAGCTGACTTAAAAATTTCTCGAGCTTAGCTTGAGCAACACAGACTACAGAATCTGCCGCACCGTAATAGACAAAAAGATTATCTTTTATGATCACCGCTCCACAAGGATAGGCGATGCCTGGTTTAAATCCATTAATTTCGTAATCTTTATTCGGGCTTAAAATTGGCTCATTTGACCGATATAAAACTTTGGTCGGATCATATAAATCGAGGAGCATAGCTCCTATTTGATACTTACTGGCATCCTTGTCATTAACTCCATAATAGATCAGAAGCCAGCCATCTTTTGTTCTTAAGGGAGGAGCACCGGCGCCAATTTTACGGCTATCCCACTTATCCGGCCTTATTTTTATTTTATATTCTCCTTTGAGCCATTTATTTTCGTCTTTGAAGTTAAGGTCTTCGACAAAATCTATGAGAATATCAGGGAATACCCTGTGGAAAAAGACATATTTTCCATTAATTTTCTCAGGTAGCAAGCAACCGCTTTTGTCAATGACATGAGGGGGTGATATAAGAAGCGGTTTTTCCCAATTCCAGCGCTTTTTCAAAAAGTCATTGACATCGATTGAGGTCAATGCGAGGCGTAGATTGGACCGACCGTCGAAGGCCACATAGACCATGTGAAGCCGTCCTTCGAGCAAGGTGATACGAGGATCCTCACAGCCGCCCCAACCTCCTGCTGACATCAGCTCTGGATTAACCCGTCCAGTTTTATTCATCTCAAATTTTTCCGAGGGACCATAAATTGGGTAATCCAGGCGCATATCTATAGTTACCCCGTCTGAACTTACGGCATATCCGACGGTTGAAATATAATCATATCCTTGAGCTCGATACAAAATATGCACTTTATTTTCTAGATATGTTGCTGCAGGATTAAGAGTAGTAAAAGCCTCCCAATCATTTTCCGGTCGCGGTGTAATGATGGGATTAAGACTGTGTTTATTCAAGCTAACTGGAGCCTTGTGTATCTGGCGCGGATCAAAAAAGAAGCCGGATAGGTATACTCCGTAGATAACCTCTTGATCGACATACCAGTACATGACAATTTTATTTTTAATCATAACTGATCCTAGAGATGTGATTTTTTTACTTGGCCAATGACTAATGGTTTCCCAGATCGGTTTATCAGTTTTCCATATCAACCTATCCGGATGTTTTTTATCAAATTCGGCGATAAATGCTTTATAGTTTGTCACCCCGTTCTCTTTAATTTTTTCGTAATATAAAACTATGATTCCTTTGGGAAAAAGGAACGCTCCGCCAACTTCTACAGGATGAGGTGAGATAAGCAAAGATTTCTTAGCACTTGACCAAGAATTAGTTTTTGACGATCGAGCCAGTTGCAGCTGTCTGTCGCCGTAATACACAATCTTCTTATTTTTTAAAACAAAGTCCGCAACGACGGCAGAATGGCTGTATTTATCAATAAAATTTTCTGGTTTGTAGGGTTGATCTGTTAGATCAAAGTCAAAACCGTCTAGACTTCTGGCTGATATGTAAGAATCAGAGGGTGGACTCTTTTTTAAAATAAGAAAGTATTTTCCGTTTTCTTCAACAATTTTTATAGGTTCAGCAACTGATCTATCAACTTTATTATTGATAAATTTTTTCAACCTTAGTGTTATTTTGTTAATTAATTCCATACCAAAATTGACAGTCTAAAGACTGCTTTAATTTCTAAGGTACTAGTTTTTAATTAATTTTAAAAGTGTAAATTGTTATGGGATATTTATAGAGTGGTAGCTTCAAAACTCTTTAAAACAGACTGTATAATATTTACATGTTTTTGTTTATCTACACTCTTATCTCCCTTAGTTTTATTTTGTACCTTTCGAGAAGAAATGTAAAGACCCATTTTGAAATGATTGTTGTAGTTGCTTTTTTTATTAGAATTTTTATCACTTTACTATTTTTAACCAGCAAAAGCGAAGATATAAATACGTTCTTAAGAGACGGGCAGTATCTTATAGATCGAGATCCCAGATACGACGCTAGCTATTTTCCCTTCATTGGTTATCTTGGGATGGCGGCACTTTACTTAAAAAGTTATATCAATCCCTATATTTTTTTAAAAACCATCTTTACGATATTTGATGTAGCAATTCTTATACCTCTTTATTATCTTTCCAAAAAAAATCTACAGACAGCTCTGATTTATGCTTTAAATCCGATTTCAATTATCGTTGGCAATATTCACGGTCAGATGGAGTCAATTCCGCTGTTTTTTTTCCTAACCGGAATTTATTTTTTTTTAAAAAGCAAAATAATTAGGTCGATTTTAAGCTTATCTTTGGCGATATATACCAAACCTTGGCCAGCTCTTTTTATTATACCTTTAGTAAAAAAGTCTAAAAAAAAACTTTTATTTATTTTGCTTGCTTTTTTTCCTTTAGTTTTTACGTACATACATACGCTACTTTTTCCTACAACCCTTTTTGATATTTTTGAGAAAGTCAAAAACCACAGAGGAATATTCGGAGCCTGGGGTTTAAGTAAGATAGTTTTGTATCTTACAGATTATCACTTGAATCCAGTTGTGGAGCAATTGATGAGAAGAATTTTTATAATTTCTTTTTTTGTATTTTCAGTCTTAAGAGAAGATGAAAATATTCTAAAGACTATACTTTTGACCATGCTTTTTCTTTTCGTTTTTACTCCTACATTTGGAATCCAGTGGTTTACTTGGCTTGTACCCTTTATAATAATTATAAGACCAAAATTGTGGCGCATGTTTCTTGTTTTAGGAAGCATCTATTTAGCCGTAGGTTTTGCTTGGGATATTTATCAGTATTTACGAGATATCATGCCTGGGTGGAATTCGGTAATAACGAGAGTAGGATTTATTGTTTGGCTATTTATGATATTTATGTTTTTCCAAAATGTGTTATTTAAAGCCTCTAAAAGTTAAAAAAATTGACGGTAGAAAAGTGGTGCTTGAAAACGGTATAAAAGCGGTCTATGATAAAAAAGTTGGAAAAGTCAAGGTAAATGATTTAGTGATGGTATACGGCAATTTAATAGTTCAAAAGATCAAACCTAAACAAATTTCATTTAGTTAGATTCTGTTAACTATTTTTTTGGAGAAATGCTCGATATGATGTTTTTCACAGACCGACACCCAGCTTCGCTGGGACCCCTCGGTCAATTGCTCAAAACACACATCTTCGCATATCGCTAAAATTATGGAAAATAAAAAGTTTAAAAAAGGCATTTTGTTTGCTTTTCTTACGTCTATAATTTCAGGTATTGCAATTTTCTACTCTAAAATTTCGCTTACTAAGATTAATCCCTTAATTCTTACTACGTCGAGAAATCTATATGTTGGGTTTTTATTTATTTTGTTATTTATTATTCATCGAAGATGGGGAGAGATAAAGAAACTTAAAAGAAAACAGCTATTTATACTAATCTTGATTGGACTAATTGGAGGTTGGCTTCCTTTTTATCTCTTTTTCACAGGACTTCAATTTACCCAAGCGATAGCGGCCAATCTCATTCATAAGACTCTTTTTATCTGGGTGACAATTTTAGCCTTTCTATTTCTTAAAGAAAAATTCAATTTTAGCTATTTGATCAGTTTTTTCCTGATAGGATTTGCCAATTTTTACTTGGGAAATCTGAAACTTACTTTTGGCAAAGGCGAATTGATGGTTTTTATAGCAACAATTTTATGGAGTATTGAGAATATATTGGCAAAAAAAGTGCTTAAGACTGTTTCATCAGAAACTGTGGGACTATTTAGGATGGGAACTGGATCAATATTGCTTTTTTTGACTAGTTTGGCAACAGGAAAGGCAGATATGTTCCCGGTTGGGGACTTGAGTAAAATGACGGTTGTTGCGATAGGCGGAACAATTTTATTTTTTTATGTTTATACTTGGTACAAAGCTTTAAAATACGCACCAGCAAGTTTGGTGACACTTATTCTCACATTTTCGGTAATTGTTGGCAATATTTTAAACGGAGCTTTTGCTGGAATAAAATTAATGCCGAAAGAAATTTATAGTTCAATATTTATTGGAGCGTCAGTATTCCTAATTTTTTCTTATACTCTTTTCATCCCATATGCAAAAAGACATCTCGGCCGAAAATTTTCAATTTGAAATTTGAAATTTTCATTCAAATCTAAATTTGAAAATTAAAAACTTGAAAATTCATTGAATATTGAAAATTGTGAATTTAAAATTGACTTGTGGATTCAAAAGGTTTGCTCCTTTGTGCTCGATACTCTTCGGCACCAAATTTTTTCGGTTACTGCGGTCCTCCTAAAAATTCTACTTTAGTAGATCACTTACGAGAAGAGATAGGCGATAGTGAGGTAGAAAGTATTTTATCACAATTTGAAACTTTATATCTGAATTTACGCTTGATTGCTTTTGAGAATAGGATAAAAGATCCCTTTGCTTTCAAGGTGGTTGAAGCATATTGGCTTGGCAATAATCTCTTGAAAAATACCAAGAACAACGACTATATGGCTCTTTTGAGCGAGAAGTTTGAACTTGAAAAAAAAATCGGCAGAGAAAAATTTGGCAAACTAAAGTATAAATTCTTAGCAAATCAAACCTTACCACATCATTCTTTTCATGTCTTTAATATCTTCAAGCGCATGGGTCACGATCCAAGCTTTCACACCTTAGAAACAATGGACCAGTGTCGGGTGGGATGGGGAAGAATCCTTAAATTACCAATTACCAATTACCAATCAACAAATAAACCCAAAATAAAAAATATAATTGTAGAGACTAAACAATTAGTGACTAATAACAAAAAATTAACAATAGGAAGATTATTTCAGAGAGAACTGAATATTGACTATAAAGGAAAAACATTTCTCAAAAATCTTAAAGTCGGTGATTGGGTGAGTTTTCACTGGGGATTTGTCTGCGATGTTTTAAATTTACATCAAGTAAAAAATTTAGAATTTTATACTCAATACGCGATTGATTATTATAATATTTAATTAATTATGGATTTATCTAGAAATATAGAAGGAAGAATATTATCCAATGTTCATGAAGCTGACTGGCACAAACTGGATGAACAAGAAAGAGAAGCAATCCAACAACGTATAAGTGTAATTGGAAAACTTTTGGGATTGGATCAAGAACTACATGGCAATATTCTTTCTCAGCTCTTAGAAGCGATAAATACATTAGAAAAAACAAATAATTATGACAAGAATAGAACTGGTGAGGGGGATTTTACCGTATATCGTATGCGGTTGGAAAAGGTAATTGGTAAATATAAAAATGCATTTTATAATATGCGTTATGGTAGGATTAAGGTAGGAAGGGAGGCAATAGTTCATAATCCCCAATTAATGGGAGAGGAACTAAGTTTTGTTATTGCATCAGGAATTTCTCAACAACATTTTGAAAGAATTAGCGAAATTCTCTTTAATTTTACTCCTTTTCAACTTTCTGAACAAGAAAGTTTAACCAGAGCATTCGAAAGACAAGCGCACTTTCAAGATTTTAGTAAATTAGTTGGATATTTAAATGAATCAGAAATAAATATCGGAGTTAGGGTAGTAGGTATGGGAGAAAATTTATTAAGGAAAGTAGGAGGGAATTTGCCAAGAGCCAGTAATGTCTTAACTAGAATAGGTGTTGGTTTTGACAGAGTTGCTAGAAACTTTAGAATTAATCCTACAATAAGGGGAATTGGTCAAGATTTAGAAATTGCCATTATTGTGCCGAAGGATGTTCAGATATTATCTCCTAAATAATTTAGATAAGTCTCCCCTTATTTTTATATCCCTAGTTGATCGACTTAAATTTCATTAGTCAATATGAAAATATATGTTTTTGTGAATCCGCTGGTTAAGGAGGATAGTTTACCGCTTAAAATTCTGCCCAAAATAAAGAAATATTTTCCGGAGATAGTATTTGAGGTTGTTGATCCGAACGAAAACTTTCCTCCAAAAGGAGAAAAAGACTTAATAATTATAGATACAGTCAAAGGAATCAAAAAACCAAGAATTCTAGATCTAGTCGAGCTAGAGAAAATTTCTCTTACTCCAATATCTCCACATGATTATGATTTGATGCTTCACTTACAAATACTTCGGAAATTAAAAAAAATAGATAAAATAAAAATAATAGGGTTACCATCATTATTTGATCGCAATACTTTAATGCAGGTGGGAAATATTATTAAGGGGATCCTTCGACTCACTGCGCTCGCTCAGGATGACATGGAAACAAAATAAAAAAATTATTCATTTCCATGTCACTTTAAGAAAATGGGAAGCGCAGGACATGCAAGGGTCAAAAGCGCGTATAAGTTTTTCAGCTTCTTGGATTATTATTTCTCTACCCGCACCTTCTGAGAGAAGTTTATCTGTCTGTTCGTAAATTCCCCTTTCCATCAGTACTTGATTTTGACCAGTTGGTACTATGATTTCGGCTTTTTTAATTAGTCCTTGAGCGTCAATATTATATTTGTGATAGAGAGTGCCTCTGGGAGCTTCTATGACACCTACTCCAGTAGATTCTCTGGGAGCAATTTTGGGCAGTTTTTCGTTGTTTATTTGATTTAAGTTTTCAATAATGTCAATGGATGAATCTATCGCATGCAAGATTTCAATTGCCTGAGCTAAATTGTTATGAAAAATATTATTTGAGGGAAAGAATTCAAGATAATTACTCAGTTCTGACTTGGTTTTTGGGTGAAGAGCGTCTTTTGACAGATTTAGTCTAGACATGGCTCCAACCATCATGAGGCCGCCGTTTAATTTAAAGCCTCGAGCATGTGAGTAAGGGATAATAACAGCATCAAGATAACTCTGGAATTCGTTTTCAGAAATGGCTTTACCAGCAGAGTTTTTTATCAATCCAGTCAAAAAAGAAAAGTCATCAGAGGTAAGCCCGCTAAAGATTGGTTGAATTATTGGTTTCATCTCAAAAGGTGCTTTGGCAAATATTTCAATTAGAGTCAATATTTTAGATCTGATTCCAATCAATCTAGGAATTAGGTTTTTTAAATCTTCAAGGAGGGGATATTTGAAAAAACCGCCAAGCGTAGGGTTTGGAGCATGAACTGATCTTCCGCCTACGATTATCGACAGCTGATTCCCCACTTCTTTAACTTCGAATGTGTCCTCTAGAAGTTGCTTTTGAGTAGGATCTTTTTCATCAAAGTCCAGAATTGAATTTTTACCATAAATATCAGGCAAGGCAAAGATATAGAGATGTAGGCCGTGGTCCCTAATTAATAATCCGAAATAGAGAAGTTTTCGAAGTTGCTTAGTTTGATTAGAAGGCATAACACTAAACGCATTTTCAATAGCTTTTAAAGAACATAAAAGGTGAGCGTTTGAACAAGTTCCGCAGATACGGGCAACAAGCTGTGGAATAGCTACGGCTGGTTTGCCTTGGATGGCTTGTGTATAGAATCGTTTCCATTCTGAGATAGAGAACTTCAAGTATTCTATTTTCTTGTTACGGACTTTTATCTCTAAAGACGCTGCGCCCTCAATTTTTGAGATTTCTGAAAGATTGATGTCAAAATTTTCAGCGTCAAAAGGATCGGTTGGGTCGTGCATAATAATTTGTGTTAACGTGTTAACGTGTTCAAATATTTGTCCATAATTTGCAGAAAAATCTGCTCGTTCATCGGGCATCCGGGTACTACTTCATCGACTTTT
>Ga0209541_10012691_pt1 | contig 13000 bp, 16 predicted proteins | sample RifCSPlowO2_01_FD_184027 | JGI IMG/M metagenome (GOLD analysis project Ga0209541, IMG submission 184027) | Groundwater microbial communities from Rifle, Colorado - Rifle CSP2_plank lowO2_0.1 (SPAdes) (version 2) | ecosystem: Environmental > Aquatic > Deep subsurface > Groundwater | place...
TCTATCATATAAAAGAGGACTATGAAAAAGCTAGGGCATATAGGCTTGCGAAAATTATACTAAAATTTAAATTTTGGTAACTCGATTTCTAAAAACACTCAGTTCCACAAATAAAAAACTTTAAATAAATCCCTTTCTTAATCTAATTATAGCAGCTAAAAAGAAATCATCAAGAAAAACTCCAAGAAAACCAGCTAAAAAAAGAGCGTGAAAAAGTCAAAACGAGGATATGGGCGCTCTTATGGATATAATCTTGATTGTCTAGCAAACAAATCTTTATAAATCATCAGATATATATACTCTTATGAAAAATGAATTAAGAAGTATGAAAAAAGATGCTGGGATTACTTAGCTACTTTATTTTTGGATTGTGCTACAGAGTTATTTGATTATAGAACAAAAAGAGATGTTGATTTATCATCTATTGTTGAACTTCTTTCTTTATTACAAACTTACCAAGAAGCATTTGAACAAGTTCAAAGCGATATGGATCCTGTTAAAACATTAGACCCAACAGTAATTTGTGCTTTACATAATTCTTTTAAACAAACTCTTAAAAAAACTTACGAAGGAGATGTTTATGAACAATATCATAGATTAGCTGAAGATATGGGAAAGATTAGAAGAGATTTATCTGATTTAACAGCACTTCAACCAGATAGAATAAGAAGTTTAATGGATTTTTGTATGAAAGCACAAGAAGTTTCTGGTTCATATACTCAACGCATTGCTTATCATCCCATTTAAATTAAAAATTCTTTTGTCGCCCTAATGAATTATTCTTATGATTGCTAAAATTTTAGTAAGGTCTTCGTTTTGAAGTCCTTATTAGCAATCCAAGGAATTATAGCACTTATTGCTTTAATAACAGCAGTAATCATTTATAGATTAAATCAAAGAATAATCTTCAATGAAAGTGTTAAACAAGAGAGAGCTAAGAATTAAGCCGTTTGATTATAAACAAAAGATAGACAATAAGAAAAAGAAGAACTCTGAAAGAGAAATCCTTGCCCTTAATCATGATACTTTACTATTTAACTACTATGAATATCTAGCTATTTGTTTATTTAAAAGTCTTTCAGGAAAGATGATGCTAAATTATATTTTTATGACCTATTGAAAGACACTAAGATGCAGTTTGAGGAAAGTATTTTATTTAAACAAGAATACACTGAAAAAGAGCAATACAAAGCTCTCCAATGGCTTTTTAAAATATGGAATGTTTAATTAAACATGGCAAAACAAGATTCGCAGAAAAAATTCCGCATACTTGCAGCCTCTGATTTTCACGGAGACTCAAAAATAACAAAAAAGCTTGCAGAGAAAGCAGAAAAAGAAAATGTTGATTTAGTTGTTCTTGCAGGGGATATAACTGGTTTTCAAGAAACCGACAATATAATAAAGCCATTCACAGATAGAGGAAAAAAAGTTGTCTTTGTTCCAGGCAATTGGGATACTTCAGAAACTTCTGAATTTTTGTCAAAACTCTATGGGGTGAAAAATGTCGGAGAGCATTATGTGAAATACAAAGATATTGGGATTTTTGGAATAGGCTCCCCTGACTGGCAGATGTCTCTAAACGAAGGAAAAACATTCAAAAAATTAAAATCAGAATTTGAAAAAATAAAGGACATGAAAAAAAAGATAATGATAAGCCACATCCACGCTAAAGGAACAAAATCAGAATTCTCTGGATTTGAAGGAAGTTCTGCATTAAGAAGAGCAATAGAAGAATTTCAGCCAGACATATTTTTGTCAGGGCATATCCATGAGGCAGAAGGGCTTGAAGAAAAAATTGGAAAAACAAAAGTTATAAGCGTTGGAAAAAAAGGAAAGATAATTGAGATTTGATTTGCTCTAACAATTCATTCGATGATTAAGATTAGTCCTCGGGGTTTTTAGCTTCAATTTGGTGAGTTATTTTATCTCTAGACACTTCTAAAAGTATATCTATAGTCAACGACTTTAATATTTCCTCAGTTTGTCGTTGACTATTTAGGGAAAGACTTATGTCTTTCACTATAGGTTTATCTCTCCTTCTTTTTTATGATAGTCTCTCAATACTTTTTTGAATAAATCCAAATATCTTTGTTTAAATTCAGAAATAAAATAATTCCTGTGTTTTCCTACTGATAAATCAGCGCCTCCGCTTAAGAAATCTTTTCCTACAAAATCATCTCTTTCAATATCTCCTCTATAAAATATTATTTGGTAGCTAAATACAACTGAGGATTCATTGACTAGTTTTTTATCACATATAACATCTAAATCTCTCTTAATTTTTTTAAGATAGTCTCTTAGTTCATGCTTTTCTTTAAAGGCTATACTCCTCTGTTCTAAGTTGTACAATTGAACAATATTAACCGGCTCAGGAAATGAAACTTCCATGGGTTTAATAATATTCTTCTATTTAAAGTTTTTACGAAAAACCTTAAGATTTTTATACCCTCACAATCTTTAAAGTTCTATTAAAATAAAATGCCGCAAAAAAATAAACCAAAAACAAAACTTGCAGTTGAACAAAAAGAATATTACACCTATAATCCTCAAAATATAAAGCAGTCTGTAGAGATAGCTGTGAAGCCAAAACCTTCTCTAAAAGATTTGGAAACAGTTGAAAAAGTAGGCAAACCAAAAAAGATTAAGGCTCTAAAAAAAGTACTAGAAACCGACGACAAACCAGTAAAATTAAATCCAAAAGGCTATTCTTTAATTATAACAGAAAAACCACAGGCAGCAGAAAAAATTGCAGCAGCTCTTTCAGACGGCAGAGACAGAAAAATGTCAAAACCCGGCGGTGTTTCTTATTATGAATTAGAAAGAAATAATAAGCAAATAATTGTTGCATGCGCAGTAGGACATTTGTTCACAGTGTCACAATCAAAAAAATCTTCGGGCTATCCTGTTTTTGATATAGAATGGGTGCCGAACTTTGAAGTCAAAAAAGCAGATTTCACAAAAAAATATTTTGATGTAATAAAATCTTTAATCAAAGGGGCATCTGAAATAATAATTGCAACAGATTTTGATGTTGAAGGGGAAGTTATTGGTTATAATATTGTAAGGTTTATTGCAAAACAGCCTGACGCAAAAAGAATGAAATTCTCGTCATTAACTGCCTCTGAAATTCAGGAATCTTATGACAATGTTCATCCAACAATTGAATGGGGGCAGGCAGTTGCAGGAGAAACCCGGCATTTTCTTGACTGGCTTTATGGAATAAATCTTTCAAGAGCCCTTATGTCTGCAATAAAATCAACAGGCAAATTTAAAATCATGTCAATTGGCAGAGTTCAGGGCCCTGCATTAAGCCTTATTGTTGAAAAGGAAAAACAAATTCAGGCATTCAAGCCAACACCTTACTGGCAAATTTTTATAACTGTCAGCGACGGGAAAAATAAGATTGAATTAATGCACAACAAGGACATCACCAAGAAAAATGATTTGGAAAAATTCAAAAATCTTGAGGGCAGAAAAGCAATTGCAGAAACAAGAAAGACAAAGCAAGTCCTTTATCCTCCTGCTCCGTTTGATCTGACTACTCTGCAGACAGAAGCATACAAATTTTATTCAATAACTCCGTCTCAAACTCTGCAGGTTGCACAAAAACTTTATCTTGCAGGTTTAATTTCTTATCCAAGAACTTCAAGTCAGAAAATTCCTGATGCAATGAAACCTACGCAGATTTTAAAACAGCTTTCTAAAAATTTTTCAGAGCAAACTCAGAATGCAACAAGAACAAAACCAGTTGAAGGAAGCAAATCAGACCCTGCGCACCCTGCAATTATTCCAACAGGAAATTTTTCAAGACTTGAAGAGCAGGACAAAAAAATTTACGAACTGATTATAAAAAGATTTATTTCGTGCTTTTGCGATAATGCAGAGCTTGAAAATAAAAAAGTTGAAGCAACAATTGACAATTTGAAATTTTCTGCAAAAGGAATGGAAATCCTAAAGCCAGGATGGACAAATGTTTATCCTGTTAAGATGAATGAAAAAGAAATCAAGGACATGAATGGAGAAGTGATAATTGAGAAAACGAAAATAGAAGAAAAACAAACACAGCCTCCAAAAAGATATTCTCAGGCTTCAATACTTTCTGAACTCGAAAAAAGAAATCTTGGAACAAAAGCAACAAGAGCGTCTATTCTTGACACTCTTTACAGCAGAAATTATATCAAGGACAAATCAATAAGAGCAACAGAACTCGGAATAAAATTGATTGACTCCTTGAAAAAACACTCGCCAATAATCATCAACGAAAAACTGACAAGGGAAATTGAAAAAGACATGGATATAATAAGAGCATCAAAAAAAGAACTTGACAAGAAACAAAAAGCAACAATAAGCAAAGCAGAAATTTCTCTTAGAAAAATTTCTGAAGATTTTAAAAAACAGGAAAAAGAAATTGGGAAAGAATTGAACGAGGCAAATCAGGCGCTTTATTCTCAGGAACGGCAGGACAACAAACTTTCATACAAATGCCCTGAATGCCAAAAAGGAGATTTGACAATTAAATTCACTCCAAGATTTAAAAGTTATTTTGTTGCATGCACAAATTATCCTGACTGCAGAAAAACTTTTTCTCTTCCTTCTCGTTCATTAATAAAAAAAGCAGAAGAAAAAGGAGAGCAAAAATTCTGCGAAGAATGCGGATTTCCAATGCTAATCAGCATAAAAAAAGCCAAACGTCCGTGGATATTTTGTTTTAATCCCAATTGCCCATCCCGTCAGAAAAATAATGAAAACAGCGATGCAGGAAAATCCGAAGAAATGTAGGTTGGAAGCTTTCACCCAAACAACCCTCTTTTCTTTATTCCTTCATTAACAATTTCAAAATTCAAAACTTTTTCAGGAAGCGAGCGATGTTTCCTGATTATTGCCCTGTGTTTTCCATTATTATTCTGGGTTTCAATTATGCACTTGCTCCAATATTTTAAAACATCTCCGCCAACAACAGAAACTCCTGCTTCTTTTCCAGCAAGCCATTCTTCTTCTGACAAAAATTCAGAATAAACCTGCCCTGTAATTAAAACAGGAATATTTCTTTTTCCTGCAATTTCATACAAAGCTCTCATTTGTTTTGCAAGTTCATTATTGACTTTTTGAATTTCCTCCAAGCCTTTTTTTCTGGCTTCAGCAAGTTCAAGCCTGTAAAGCATTGTCATTGAATCAACAATAATCATTCCAATATTTTCAGATTTTTTTAATTCTTTGAACATTTGAAAAAACGCCTTGTTCTGCTCGTCAAAATTAACAGGTCTTAGAATAACCATATTTTTCAGGACAAATTCAGGAATTCCCATGGTAATCTGATTAACTCTGTCAACAGAAAAACTTCCTTCAGTGTCTATGAAAATTATTTTCTTGTCTTTTTTTGCATGATGACATGCAGCAAGAATAACAAAATTTGATTTTCCAGACGCTGATTTTCCATAAAACAGAGTAATGATTCCTTTTTCATAGCCGCCTGCAAGCCAGACATTCAAGTCATGGCTTCCTGTCATAATTTTATTTTCTTCATTCATTCAGCAAGCAGACAATAAAAGATTATAAGGATTATTGTTCTCAATCTATGTTATCTAAAAACTCTCAACCATCAAAACCTATAAATACTAATCTAACTTCTTTAGATTATGGTTGCTCTTGAAATCTGGAACTTCCTACACTTCATAGGACTAGCCTTAGGACTGGGAGGAGCAACTATTGCAAATATTATTTCTCGAAAAGCTGATAATGATAAAGAACTTTCAAGAGGACTGCATAAAATCCTTCCTCCGATTATAAAACTAATCTGGACTGGCTTGATTCTTTTAATAATTTCTGGGATTGCATTGCCTTATTATATAACTTACCCAATGAACAAACAAATTCTAATTATAAAACATGTAATAGTTGTATGGATAGTTCTTATAGGAATTTTTATTGGAATAATTTCAAAAAGAGTAATGACTTCAACGCCGATTGGGAAAGAAAAACCAAAACAAGAATTCTTAAAAATTAGCAAAATTATGAAAGTTCTTTCAACAATCAACCTTATTCTTTGGTACGTTGTTACTTTGTTGAGCGCATTTATTTAATTTTTCACCATAAAAATTTTTACGAAGTTTTTAGAACAACAATATTATTCATTCCTCTTCTTTTTCTTTCAATTAATTGTTTTGCTTCAAGTTTGTCAAGCACCCGAGTTGTTTTAACTTTTCCTATATCAAATTTTTCCATTAAGGTTGACTGAAAAACCGCTCCTCCTTCTTCAATTATATATTGAACAATATCTTTTTCTTCTTTTTCCAAACCCTCTAAGTTTAATTTTTTCTTTTTCTCTTTTATCAATTTGGTTATTATTTTCTCGTCGGGTTTTGAAAAAATAAGGAATAATCCTATCACAACAACTATGCCTGCAATTGCAAGACTGAAATAAGTTTGTATTTCTATTGTGTCATACATTGAACATTCTGGTCCATGAGTGCACGTCTGGCTTACAATGTCTCTTAATCCAAAATTAAATATTAAAACTATAACCATCATTAAGACTGCGATTCCAAGTATAAGATAGCCAACGCTTTTGTTTTTCATTTTATTTTTTATTTTATCCTAAAATCTAATAAGCTAAGTAAAATCTGAAGGCAATGAGTTGAAATAGTAAAATCTTTATTTTTTGCTTTTTTGTATAATTCCTGAGGGTATAAAAAGCTTTGCCTAACAGTTCTCTGTTAACTTATCGGTTGGTGGCAGGGCTTAAAAGTAGGATTTAAATAAGAGTTTTCTTTAAAATGTTTATGGATAAGAAAGAAAAAGCAAAGAGAGATGTTCAATTAATTATAGAAAGGTATGAAAAATTAATTTCTGAAGGAAAATTAAAAAGTCTTGGAGAGGCAAATACAAAAAATTGGTTAATAGAGCCATTATTTGAAGCTCTTGGATGGGGTATGAGGAGCGATGAGGTCTCTATGGAAGAAAAGGTATCAAAAGGCAGAGCAGATTATGCTTTTAGGTTAGATGGAGTTCTAAAATTCTTTGTTGAAGCTAAAGCAGTAAAGGTTGATTTAAATGAAACTAAATTTACTAAACAAACAATAGAATATGGTTGGAATAGAGGTATAACTTGGGCTATATTAACAGATTTTCAAGGATTAAAAGTGTTTAATTGTGAATGGAATGAAAAAAATATCTGGAGAAATATTTTATTTGATTTGAATTATAAACAATTTTTAGAAGAATTTGATAAACTCTGGCTTCTTAGTAAAGAATCCTTTAAAACTGATGAAATAGGAAAATACGCAGATAATATAGGAAAAAGAATACCAAGAAGAAAAATAAGTGATTATTTATTGTCTGAATTTATCGATTGGAGAAATAAGCTATTAAACAATCTAAAAAAAGAATATTTAGATTATTCAGATGATGACAGAGATGAGATAGTTCAAACACTATTAGATAGATTAATTTTCATAAGAAATTGTGAAGATAGAGGGTATGAAGAAAAAAGACTTGATGCCTCTTTAAGAGAGTTTATTTTTAATAAAAAAAGTATAAATAAATCCTTTAAAGAGGTTTTTAGATATTATGATGAGAATTACGATAGTAAGATATTTGAGTTTAGAGAGGTAGATAAAATAGATTTTGACGAGAAGATTTTAAGAAATATTGTTGAAAGACTTTATAAAACAAAAGATGAAAATATAGCTTATGATTTTTCTTTAATTGATGCAGATATATTAGGTAATTTATATGAGCAATATCTTTCTCATATATCAAAAAATTCTACCGAAAAGAACAAAGCAAAAAGAAAATCACAAGGAATTTATTATACCCCGACATATGTTGTTGATTATATTGTTAAATCAACCTTGGGTGGGTTATTAGAAAATAAAAAAATCAATAAGGACTCTATAAGAGTTTTAGATATTGCCTGTGGCTCTGGTTCTTTTTTAATTAAGGCATTTGATTATTTAGTTGTGTTAAACAAACAAAAAAGAGAAATAGAACAAACAAAATTAGATTTGTCTGGTGTATCAGCTACTTATGACAAAAAAGTAGAAATATTAAAGAAAAATATTTTTGGGGTTGATTTAGATACAAAAGCTGTTGAAATTGCACAGCTTAATTTACTTCTAAAGATGGCTGAGAAAAAACATAGACTTCCGACTTTAAAAGAAAATATTAAAATTGGGAATAGTTTATTTGAGGATGTTAAATTTGCTAGTGATAGTGCATTTGATTGGGATTCTGAATTTAGAGAGATAATGGGGAACGGTGGATTTGATATTATAATTGGTAATCCTCCTTATGTAGATATTAAGGGTATGCCACCAAAACAAGTTGAGGGTTTATTTGAGAAATATAAAACAGCTGAAAATAGAATAAATCTCTATTCTATTTTTGTAGAAAGAGCAATACAATTATTAAAAAATGGGGGATATTTTGGGTTTATTATGCCCAATTCCATTCTTTTTAATAGCTCTTATAATAAAATTAGAAAATTATTACTTGATAAAGTTGATTTAATTAACATAGTTAGAATGCCTGATAATGTTTTTGAAGATGCTAAGGTTGAAACAATCATTTTAATTTTCAAGAAAAAAGATTCATCTAAAAAGAGAAAAACAAATATCTTGATATATGACCGAGATGATAAAATAAATGAGATAAGCTCTCAAACGGCAAAACAAAAACTTACTATCAGTCAAGAAGAATGGGAGAAAAATGAAGGTTTTGTTTTTAATATATTTGCAGATAAAAAAACTAATAATTTACTAAATAAATTAGAAGAAAATACAATACCTCTAATTGAATTAGCCGACTTCTCATTAGGGATAACCCCCTACGATAAATATAAAGGACACACAAAGAAACAAATTGAAAATAAGGAATTTCATTCTAATAGGAAAGAAGATGAAAATTATAAAAAACTAATCTCTGGGGGAGATATTATTCGTTATGGGATATTTTGGGATGGAAAAAGTTGGATTAAATATGGAAATTGGTTAGGAGCTCCACGAGAGAAAAGATTTTTTACAGAGCCACACATAGTGGTTAGGCAAATCGTGAGTGGAAAACCATTAAGAATTTATGCAGGATATGCCGAAGAAGAATTAATTAATGCTCAAATAGGATTTAACATAATCACAAAAGATGAAAATAAAATTAAGATTAAATACTTATTAGCTTTGTTAAACTCAAAATTAATTAACTTTTATCATACTGAGAAATATCTTGATAAGTCAAAAAATCTATTTCAAAAGATTTTAATTCAAAATGCTAAAAAATTTCCAGTAAAAATTCCTGATTCTCAAACACAGAGAGAAATTTGCGAATTGGTAAATAAAAGATTAGAATTGACTAAAAGTCTAAATAATATTGGAGAAAAACTTACAAATGAAAGAAGTAAATTAGAAGAAGAAATTAAGAAGATAGATGAAAACATAGATAATATTGTATATGATTTATATAGATTAAGTAATGAAGAAAAAGAGATTATTAAACAATCTTAATGCTTTTTCTTTCTAAAAGTTAGATTTCTTTGAGAACTTCTGGTATATTTCTTAGATGAAAAAGAGATTTAAAAAATAATACTGAACCAATCCCAAATACTCCAGCAGATATAACAAATAATATTCCCATCATAACAAAGTCATTTAATTTTATTTGTTTTGTCAAAAATGCTATAACTACTCCTATTACATAAGTAAACATAATTATAGCTGAAGTTGAAGAAATAGCTAAATATTTTTGGAATTGTAAATCTAAAATATTCTTCTTTTTTAATCCATCATCCATCTTAATCAAGTGAATGAGCCACCAAAATTACTCCTATGATTACTGCAATAGCAGTTATTGTTAACCAAAGGTATTGTCTATTTTGCAAAACAGGGATTGTTCCAATAATCCCAAAAATAGTTAATAAAACACCTACAACACCTATTACAGTTTTATCCTTTGGTTTTTTCTTTGCCATTTCACCCTCTTTCTTATTACTATAAGTATGATTTTCATACTTTAAAACCTTTTCTTTTTTTTGATTTTTATTATTTTTCATTTTTTCACCAACCGATAAGTTAACAATGTAGCCTAACAGTGTTTGAAACCAGTTTCACCAAACTTTATATAAACCTGCTTATTTTAGAAAATTCATGGAAAACAAAATAACAAGTGCATTAAAAAATCCTTGGTTTTATATTTCAATAACAATATCAGTTATAATAATCATTTCATATAAAAACATAAATGCACAGCCAGGGCAGTATGATGATTTTGCAAAATGCCTTTCAGAAAAAGGATTAAAAATGTATGGAACAGAATGGTGTCCTCATTGCAAAAATCAAAAAAAATTATTCGAAAAATCTTTTAAATATATTGATTATACTGACTGCGATTATGAAAAAGAAATTTGTGGCAGCGAGGGAATAAAAGGCTATCCAACTTGGAAAATAAATAATCAGAGCTATCCCGGAGAACAAACTTTTCAAAGACTATCCCAATTAACAGAATGTGAGATTAACATCGAGGTACTAAATGGTTAAAAAAATATTTTTAATAAAGGGAATGAGTTGCAACTCATGCGCTCATCTTATAGAAAAATCCCTTAAAGATAAAGTCAATTCAGTTTCAGTAAGTTTTTCAAGAGAGGAAGCAGAAGTAGATTTTAATCCTGAAAAGATTTCTGAAAAAGAAATAAAAGAAATAATAGAAGAGGAGGGTTATGAAATTGTTGATGAAATTGAAGAATCAGAGGATGAATTATTGGAGAAGTCTGAAACTCAAGAAGAAACAGAGATTAAATCTCAGGAAGATATTGAAGAACCTATGAAAAATTATTCTAAACACCGCAACAAGCTAATTGTTTCAGTTCCCCAAAAAAGCAAAATTAATGTTGCTAGTAATCCGAAAGAGAATTCACCAGACAAATTTGGCTGGCTTATTTTAATAATCTCAATCGCTATTTTAATTTTCATAATTTATTATTTTTTCCTAAAAGGATTAAATCTTGAAATTCCAGCATTAGGAGACAAAACAAGTTTGCTTTTATTATTTGGAATAGGAATTTTAACAGGATTTCATTGCATTGCAATGTGCGGAGGTTTTGTTGTCTCTTATACATCTAAAAATGCAATTAAAGGACATAAGAGTTATAAACAGCATTTAGTTTATGGTGGTTCAAAACTTTTATCTTATACTTTAATCGGAGGACTATTTGGATTAGTCGGAGGAGTAATTGCATTCAGCGTAGGATTAAGAGGATGGGTTGCTATTTTAGCAGGAGTTTTCATGATATTTTATTCATTAAGCATGTTTGGATTTAAATTTTTTAGAAAATTCCAGTTTAATCCAAAATTCTTGACAAAAGCTGCGAGCAATGCTTCTATGAAAGCAACAGGCCCTTACAAAGCTCCAATGATAACAGGGTTATTAAATGGATTATTTATAGCATGCGGGCCTTTGCAGGCAATGTATCTTTATGCAATGGGAACAGGAAGTTTTGTTTCAGGATTTTTATCTTTAGGAGCATTTGGATTAGGAACTCTTCCTATAATGATTGGATTTGGAACAATGGCAACAACAATAAGCCATCAAACAGCAAAAAAAATATTAAAATTTTCAGCAATACTTGTTTTAATTCTGGGATTAATAATGTTAAACAGAGGATTAACAGTTCTCGGAAGTCCATATAGTCTTGATTCAATTAAAGAAAGTGTTATTAATCCTTCAACAAGCTCTTCAACAGAAAATAGTGCAATAATAAAAGATGGATTCCAGGAAATAAACATGGATATAAATTCAAGAGGATATTCTCCAAATTCATTTGTATTAAAAAAAGGAGTTCCTGTAAAATGGAATATTAATGTCAAAGAATTAACTGGTTGCAATAAAGAATTAGTTGCAAGAGATTATAATATAGATGTAAACCTGAAAAAAGGAATTCAAACTATTGAATTCACTCCAACTAAAGAAGGAACAATAAGGTTCAGCTGCGGAATGGGAATGCTTAGAGGAAGTTTTATTGTAACAGAATCAGGAGAGGTAACTCAGGAAGAATTAGCGTCGGCAGCTCCTTCATCAGGAGGAAGCTGCAGCATGGGTGCAAATGGAGGAGGGTGCGGGTGTGGAGGTTAAAATGAAAAACTTGCAATGCCCGTTGTGTGAAGAGGCAATCTATTCAGAACTTGGAAAAGGATGCAGAATGTGCGGAATGTCAATAAATCCAAATGAAGAATTTTGTTCAGAAATTTGAAAATTCTTTTAAAGAATTTTCAAGCCACAAAAATTTTAGCAAAATTTTTGATGTCTGCGAAGAAGAATATGGAAAAATAAATCAAAGAAAAAATGAAAGGAGGTTAATAATAAAATGAAACCAAAATTTTTTATAATCAGCATACTGACAGCATTATTAATTTTAGGCTCATTTGGATTTGCTTACAATAATGGATATTATGGAGATTCAATGATGAACCAAAAATATTCCAACGCTTACAACCAAATGCCGGTAAATAATTACGGATATAAAATGATGTCAGGAAATTACGGATATAAAATGATGTCAAATAGCGGATATAGATATGGGATGACTTCAAGTTATGGAAACTCAAGAGGAATGATGTCAGGAAATTATAGAATGATGTATTAAAAATAGAAAATGAAAAAACTTAATTTAATCATAAAAGGAATGCATTGCAGTTCGTGCAAAAAACTTATTGAAGCAGAATTGCAAGATAAAGTAAAAACAATTCAAGTTCAGGAAAATGGAAAAGCTTTGATAGAATTTGACGAAAATAAAATAACAGAAATTCAGATTAAAAATATAATAAAAGAGCTTGGATATCAACTTTAAAGATATAATTAAATATGGCAGAAAAAACATATTGTGAAGTTTGCAATAGGATTTTTCCTAATGAAAATGCACTAGCAATGCATAACTCAGCAAAGCATTTCAAGAAAGAAACACCAAAGAATAGAAAAAAAATATTCATATGGATTTTTATAATTGTTATTCTCATTTCTG
>Ga0209541_10012692_pt1 | contig 13000 bp, 15 predicted proteins | sample RifCSPlowO2_01_FD_184027 | JGI IMG/M metagenome (GOLD analysis project Ga0209541, IMG submission 184027) | Groundwater microbial communities from Rifle, Colorado - Rifle CSP2_plank lowO2_0.1 (SPAdes) (version 2) | ecosystem: Environmental > Aquatic > Deep subsurface > Groundwater | place...
CTTCCTCTCTAGTAACTTTCCAACAAAACTCAGTTGGATTTAAATCTGAGGCCCATGTTGGAAAGAACATGTAAGGGATATTTTTTCTTTCCAACCATCCCATAACCATCTTATTTTTATTCCAAGTTGCTTTATCTAAAATGAGAAACATTTTAGGAAATTTTAGACGAAGAAGTTTAAGATTCCATAGAACATTCTCTTTTGTTTGCCATTCCATTTTATAAAAATGAAATTCTTTTGTAGAACTATAAGCACCACCAATGCTGATTGATTCTTTAGAACCATTTTTGTACACAATTGGTGTTTCACCAATTAATGCCCAGCCTTTTCTCACATTTGCATCAATGCAGAATTTTGCCTGATCATAAGTTACAGTTACATACTCTTCTCCTAATTCTTCTCTTTTTTTTTAAATTCCTTCTTGAATTCTTCAACATTTTCTTGATTTCGTTTCTTATGTCTTGGTCTAGGAACTTTTAATTTTAAGAACATTTGTTGAAGCAATCTTCTCACATGTCTTAAAGTATAGTTTATTTCAAAATTATTTGAAATAAATTTAACAACATCTTTTGTTTTATATGGTCTGGTATAACCATTCTTCATAAGAAAACCATCAGCAATAGCTGATACTATCATACTCAATTCTTCATCAGTAAGTTCTGATTTACGACCACGCCCATTCTTATCATAGAGTCCTTCAAATCCTTCAGTTTCAAATCGTTTTTTCCAGAATGGAACTTTACCTATGCTTACATGTACTAATGCTGAAACTTCACGTTGTGTATAGCCCTCACGAAGATGCAGAATAATCTGCATTCTTTCATGTGCTTTAAAGTCTGTTTCTGCTTTGTATGCTTTCTCAATTTCTTGAAGAGAATATTTTAGTAAATCCATAATTATCACCTCAATCTAAAAGTAAGCATTACTACTATATAAAGTTTGCTCAATTATTTAAGTCCTTGACTATAATTTCAAGTTTTATACAAATTGCATGACCTGCAACAGCAGTAATAGCTGGAACAAGGTATTTAATTACTCAAGAACATTCATTTTTCATGATTAATTTAAATTGGACTAACTATTTAAACTTTATTTTCCCAAATATCTCCAGCTTTATAGAATGCTAATTTTCTTTGATATTTGGAAGATTTAACATAAATTTGTGTAGTTCCGATATCTGAATGACCGGCATAAGATTTGATTGCAAAAGAATCAACACCTTCATCAGCCATGTGTTGTAACCTTGAATGTCTAAACATATGAGGATGTAAATCTCTGGAAAGCAGTTCTTTACCATATTTCTTTAAATTGTACCAAACTGTCATTGGTTTGATTTTAAAAATTAAATCATTTGGATTCGCAACAGGATTTTCAACCAAGTATTCTTTAAGGATGCTTGCAGTTGTTTGTTGAAAAAAAACAGTTCTCGGTTTTTTACCCTTACCCAATAAATGGGCTTCCCTTGTTGTCATATCAATATCTTTTAATTTTAAATTTGTCATTTCTGAAACCCTTGCAGCGGTATCATACAAAAATCTAACAATTAAATTATCTCTTTTATTTTTTATATTGTCTACCAAGAAAAAAAGTTCAGTTTTTGAAAGTATGGAATTATTTAAACGTTCTTCATCATTTATTGCAGAACTAAATTTTCTTTTGAAAGATAAAACTTCTTTTATTATTTTTTCATCATAACCAATATAATTTAAGTAAAGCCATAAAGTGTATGAAGCTAAAGGATATTTTCTAGTTTCCAAATAATTCTTATGTAATAGTTTTAGGTAATCTATTGTACCTCCTGGTGAAGTATCTTGTACATATTTTGCTAAAGTCATTGCACCAGAAATTGTTTTTTCACTAAGAGGCTTACCATTTTTCTTAACAGAGCTTTGAAGATATTGTTCAAATTCCAGAAGTACCTCTTTTTTCATATAAAATATGATGCAAAAATAGCATATAATGTTTTTGTTTTTGTAGATAGAGTGTTGTAAAGCAATTCTAAACTATATAGCGTATATAATTTAATAGGTTATCGAGGATAAAATTAAATAATTTAAGCAAAGATTAAAGGTTTTGTGCTCGAAAAGATTTAATTAAAAATTAAAAGTTTTAAGCGAAATAAATATAAAGAATAAAACAAAAATTGAGAATATGAATAACACTTTGATTTTTTTAAGGCATGCAGAAACAAAGAAAGATTCATCTATTCCTGTTAGTAGATGAATATTAACAAAAGATGGAAAATTGAAATCACAGCAAATGATAGAAACAGGAGTATTTGATAATGTTGATGTTATAATATCTTCTAAAGAAATTAAGGCTTATCAAACTGTATTGCCATTATCTAAAAGATTAAACAAACCAATAAAGCGAATTAGAGAATTAGGAGAGATAAATAGAGATAAAGGAAAAGTCATGAGTAAAGAAGAATATGATAAGTTAAAAATAAAAATATTTGACGATTTAGATTTATCTGTTGAAGGATGGGAAACATCTCGCCATGCTTTAGAAAGATTTGAAAATGGGATTAATAAGATAAATTCAAGATATAATAATAAACATATTTTAATTGCAGCACATGGTACTGTAATGAATTTATATTTTGCAAAAAAACAAAAGAAAATGAATGAGTTAATGAAGAGATGGAAAAGTTTAAAATTTTTAGATTATGGAATAATTAGGAATAATAAAATTGTAAAAGATATTGTTTAAATCTATTTAGTAATCAATTTATTTTTCTTCTTTTGTGAAATAGAATAAGGATCAAACTTTTTTCCATCTAACAATCTTATTACTGTAACATAAGTTTCTTTACCGACTCGTTTTCTTTCAATAAGTCCATTAATTTCAAATAAAGTAATGAATTGTGAAACAATGGAACGATTTTTTTCATGACCTCCAAATTCCCTATAAGCTTCATCAGCAAGGGTTTTTATTGAAATCCATTTTGAAGGAGATTCCAAAATTAAACCACATAACGCCAAAAAGACATGGCTTTGCTTTTCTGAAAGAGGAATTGTTAAGTCTTTTTTGGGAGAAAATTCTAAATTATTCTCACTTTCATATTCTTCATCATCTTCTTTGAGCAAATCTTTTGTCTCATTAACTCTCACTTTTGAATTTTCTAAACAAATTTGGGGTTCATGATTGATTAAAGATTCTAATAATTTAAGTCTTTTATTTAATTCATCTATTTTGGTATGATGATTTTCATGTTTTTCTTTAAAATGGGTTATCCACTTTGAAACATGAGACATATCACTTTTCATATTTTGAAAAGAATTTTTTATAGAGACTTCTAAATCATCCAGTCTTTTATCATCTCTTTTTTTGAACCAATTAAACATTTATAGATCTATGAAGCAAACTAGTTTAAATATTTATTGGAATGCGTTAGTAACATGTTAGTTGTGTTAGGACTAACGTTAATTTAACGTGTAACGCGTTAGTAACATGTTAGTCTCGACGATAAGACAGATGCGTTAGTAACATGTTAGTAGAAAAATTATAAATATAATAACATGAAAATAACGTGACGGAATTCATGTAAGGGTGTTGGAAATAATTTAGATATTAAAAAAGAATTAAAAAATAAAAATCAACATTTTAATAAGAAATTGATGTGAAATAAGTTTGAAATAGGCTTAAAATATACTTAAAATAAAAAAGTGAGAGTTAAAAGGGATATATTTAGAAAGAATCAAAGAGAGATTTTTGATCATTTGATAAACTTCTGAGAGCTAAAAGCTTAGACATGAGATTTAAAGAGCGAAATTCCTTAGAAACTGAAACATAAGCCATACCATTTCTATTTTTTTCTTTAGTAATGGGTACTCCTTTTCTAATTAATTCTGAAATATAATCCCTAATAGAGCTAGATGAGAGATCAAGATATTGAGCTAATTCAGCATAAGTTGCTGGGGCTTTATTCTGTTCTTCAATAGAATAAATGGCTGAAAAAACCTTAAATTCCCTGTTAGTGAGAGATAAAAAAGCTTTATTTAAGCTTGACTTAAGTTCCTCAAAATCAATATTCTGAAGGGTGCCGGAGTGCCGGATGGGCGTCGACGGAGTGTCGAAGTGTCGTTGACGCGTCGCAAGATACCCTTCCCTTTCCGATGGAGATACCATGCCGAAGTTACTAATAACCTCTTTTTCTTCTATTATAAGATTATTAATCTCTAAATCTTCTATTTTTGGTTTATTAACCTTATCTATGAACTCTTTCTCTATAATTTGTTCTTTATTATCTAACTTATCCTCTAGAACCCTAACACGACTACTTAATTGCTCTATTGTAAAATTTAAGACAATTATGAACTCTCTATCTGCACGAAGCTCTTTCTCAAGTAAAGCCATATGTTCTTTAACTCTACGAAATGATTCTTTTATAGCGTCATCATCATGAAGAATACTCATAAAGGATAAAAATGAAATAGGATTTAAAAGATTTTATAGAAAAGAGTATAGGTGTCGAAAGAATGCCGGAACCCTGTCGAAAGAGTGACGGAGTGGTGTCGGAAAGCTATAATCTTACCCAATGTAATCTTCAGCAGACTTACCTTTCTTTACAACCATGGGCTGAAGTCTTGGAAGTACTATATGTGGAGGAAGGTTAACTTCTTGTTCATAAAATAAAGCTTTAACATTACATCTAATAAAGATATTATTCAATACATCTTTACTAATCTCTGGGCTAAATTTCTTGGTTTTTTTCCATTCTTTGAAAATCTTCTCAAGTTCATTACGAGGACCTGCAAAAAGTAAATCTCCACCTAATACTAAGTTAGCTTGTTCTGTTTCATAATCAACCCTATATTCAAAAGAAAACTTAAGTAAAAGATCCTTCTTTAATTCCTCTTCTTTAAGATCAATAATCTTAATAGAAGTTTTGACTTTTAATGGAGCCTCGATGGCTTTCTTTTTTTCAACAATAATTTTATTGAAAGCAAATGATATTATTGGCATTTTATTAATGATTCAGTTTTTTTATATAAATGTTATGGTTATTAAAGTTACATTAAAGCTAATATTAAATTAGCGTTTTAACGCCATAATATTTTTAAAGATTTAAATTTATAATTTAACCTATGAGTAAATGTTCAAAAGAAAATATTGAAAAAATTAAATCAAATATTTTAAGAATTATCTTTGATGAAGCACCAAAAGCCATAAGTGCACCAGACATTTCTGAAATAGAAGTAAGAGATAAAGAGTTTATTTTAAAACTTTTAAGAGAAATGGAAAAGACAAATCTTGTAAAAAATGTAACAAATAAATTTTCAAGAAAAAGTTATTGGACTATGACTGAACAAGCTTATAATAAGTATAAGGAATTATTGTAAATCATACTTTTCTATTTCAGGATCTAAAATTTCAAAAGCAATGCCTGCTTCTTCAAACATTATTCTAGCATCTTTTGAAGCATGATAAGATTTTTGTGCCACAACTCTTGTTATACCAGAATTTATAATAGCTTTGGCACAGATATAACAAGGTTCTAATTTACAATATAGTACTGCATCATTAATCGAAATTCCAAACTTTGCTGCTTGGCAAATTGCATTTATTTCAGCATGAATAGTTCTTAGGCAATGCATACTTTTAGTACCATCTTCATGAATTGTTGTTTTAATTTGATGACCTATTTCATCACAATGTCTAATTCCTTTAGGAGAACCTACATAGCCAGTTGCAATAATTCTTTTATCTTTAACTAAAATTGCACCAGTTCTTCCACGATTACAGGTTCCACGTTTTGAAACTTCATTTACCAAACCCATAAAATATTCATCCCAAGAAGGTCTTTGGTATTCAAGCTTTGTAATTAATGTATCTATTTGTAAATATAGATTTTCTATTGAACTCTCATTTAATATCTTATAATCAGCCATATCGATAACTTTACCAGGACCTTTAAGAAGAATATCTCTTTCATCCCTTGCAAAAAAATTCTTTTGATGTTTGTGGGTCTGTGTTAATACGCCTTGAAAATCTTGTTTCTTTTGAAGTTTCTATTGAAATTAATTTTAATGATGAAACATTACTTTTTAGATAATCAATTTCTTCTGGACTTCTAATTCCAGTAATAATTATTTTTTCGTAATTTTTTGCTTTTTCTAAAGTTCTCTTCATAACAATATCATAACCATAAATTTTACGCCATTCATCAGCAAGAATTGACATATTCATTTTTGTTGGTTCTTTAAATTGTTTTTCTAATTCATCTTTTAATACATCTGACATATTTAATTTAATATAATTGTATTTGTTAACAATATAATCTGCAGCAAAATCTTTACCAGAATGAATTAAGCCCGTGATACCTATAATATGTTTCATATTATTAAAAAGAATAAACTGATTAATTAACTTTATTGTGATTTTTTAAGAATATTATTTAATATAGATTCTTTGCCTTTCCAATCAAGAGCTTCTTTTATAACTTCTTCTATTTTTGTCACTGGTATAATTTTAATTTTTGAAATTTTATCTTTTGAAATTACTATATCCTTTTCATTTGATTTTGGAATTATTACTCTTTTAATTCCTGCATCAATAGCTGCTTCTACTTTTGCTGTAATACCACCAACTGCTAAAACTTCTCCTCTTACTGATAATGAGCCAGTCATAGCTGTATCTTGTCTAATTGGTACGTTCTTTAACGAAGATATGATTGAAGTTGCAACAGCAATAGAAGCAGAATCTCCTTCAACACCTTCTGTTGATTGAACAAATTGTATGTAAACATCATATTTTTCTCTAATATCTTCACCAAAATATTTTAGGATTAATGCCGAAACATTCTTTACTGCTTCTTTAGCTATCTCCCCAAGTTTACCAGTAGCTACAAATTCTGTTTTCTTACCACCTGGTGTTACTTCAGATTCAATTGGAAGAACAATACCAGAATGTGCTGAATCAGAACCAATAACTGCCAAACCATTTACTCTTCCAACTCTTGTTCCTTTAATTACTATAACATCATATTTTTTCTTTGCTTCAATATATTTATCTGCCATTTGCTGTTCTAAAGTTCTAGAAATTTTTTTTGCGTCCACAACATGTTCGGGTTTAACAAAATCTGCGTTTGTTTCAACAGCTAAATCACCAGCGGCTCTAATTAAACCACCTAATTCTCTTAATCTTACTGTTAATTTACCAGAAGTGGAAGCCATTTTTCTTGCTTCATTAATTATTGATTCTACTGCTTCTTTTGTGAAATGAGGAATTTTTCCATCTTTTTGAACCTCTTGAGCAACAAATACTGCTAACTTGTCCCTATTTTCAGGAGTATCATCCATTGTATTATTCATAAAAACTTCATAACCATAACCTCTAATTCTAGATCTTAAAGCTGGATGCATATGTTGAATTGTTTCTAAATTACCAGCTGCTACTAAAATAAAATCAGTTGGAACAGGTTGAGATCTAGTCATGGCTCCACTTGATCTTTCAGATTGGCCTGTAATAGGATATTTTTTTTCTTGTAATGCAGTTAATAATTCCTGTTGCGAATGAGGTTGTAATGTTGAAATCTCATCAATGAACAAAACTCCACCTGAAGCTCTATGAACTAATCCTGCTATTAACCTCTCATGTGCTGGAGTGCCGAGACCCCCAGACTGGAGAGGATCATGAAGTACATCACCTAAAAGCGCACCAGCATGAGCACCTGTTGCATCATGAAATGGAGAAGTTTTAACTTCTGAATTATCAATCAATAATTTTGGTGTTATATTTGTTCCACCTAATTTCATAGTTTTTTTACTTAAATTTAAAAAAAGCATTAATCCAATAATAAATACCATACTTGTCATCATTGAAGCAGCATAAATTATTGGAGAATCAAAAGGAAATATTCCTTTAGCATAAAAATAATATGGAAGTGCTGTTGCAATAATTACAAAAATTATTAATAAAATATTTTGATTTCGAAATGAACCTAAAGTTTCTAATTTTGCATTGTTAACTATTATTTTACCTTGACCTTTTGGAACTGTTTTTACCAAAGGAAAATTTTCATCAGTTAGATTTGGTAATGTTAAAACATCAACTAATTTTTCTTTGGGTAATAATTCTGCTAAACCTTGACCTAATAATGATTTACCTGTGCCTGGAGAACCTATTAACAAAACATTTCTACGTTTTAATGCTGCTTTTTTGACTATGTTAACAGCATGTTCTTGACCAATAACTTGATCTATGATAATCTTAGGAATTTCAATATCCTTTGTGGTTTTAAAATCTAACACGACTTCTTGGAGAATACTAGTTATTTATAAAAGTAATGTAAGGGAAAAATTAAAGATTATTATAAATAAGGTTATCTTAACTTTAAAGATGAACTATTAATAATTAAAAAAATTATAAAATATCCTCTTCAGCTACAACTACAAAGTCACCAACAGCAACAACAGATGAAAATGGGATTAACCAATTACCTTCTTTGTCTTGTTCGATTTCTAAATGATCAATGTATGATGTTGGTTCTTTTAAAATAATTTGCATTAATTCACCAGATCTTGTTTCAAAGGTCATGTTACCAACAATACCAAACTTTTTACCTGATTTTGATACGACTGTTTTACCTATTAAGGATCTTGAATTCCTCTTATCATCATTTTTAGCATCTACCATTATATTTCCTCCCGAATAATATGATTATTGTAATAAGTTACGAATTGTTTATATAATTTTCTAAACCTAATCATCTATAATATTATTAAACAATTCACTAGTTTTATCAGAAATTTTATTTAATGTTTTACTTTCTTTAATTAAATCGGTATCTTCAGACATACCTTCTACTATTACAGCACCTGTTTTTGAAAAAGTGCTTTCTTTACCAATAAAATTTCCTAGATCTATATAAGCTGAAATAATTAAAATAGTAATGATAATAATAATTAAAACAATAAAATATTTGAAAACATTTTTAGTAAATTGATGTTTTAGAAGTTCTATTATTAAAACTAAAGCTAAAATTACTACTATAATTAATATGAAGTTCATATTTGATTAATAGTTCAATTGATATAAATATTTTTGGGTAATAACCCTCACACACCATGGTTTCCTATGGAACTATAATTATAAAAAATAGGAACTATATCATTTTTTTTATTAAATATAATTTCCTATGGAAAATAATATTAAAAAATTCTAAATATACTATAAAATAGTGTTTATTTTAATTGTTTTTTAAAAAAATTATTTATAAATAGTAAAAAGCCTTTATTTTATATTTATGAAGCTTATTATTATATTATATATATTTATTATTATTATTATTATTATATGTTTTTCGGTATTATATTATATTATATTATAATATATATTATATAATTATTATTATATATTCAATACTTTTTTGTTATTCTACTTGAAATAAAGGGGTAGATTTATAAATAAAGCTTGTTTGAATGCAATATAATTAAATTAAAAATAGTTCCATTGGAAATAGAGGACTGGGTCATTATTTCATTGAATATTAATCTTTAAATAAGAATAATTAAGAGGAATGTTATGGAAAAAGAGGAAAACAAGCTTGCTGGATATTTTGAGAATTATCTTAAACAAGAGCCTTTATTTCTTGATAAGAAAGTTTTACAATCTAATTATTATCCTGAAAATATTTTACATAGAGAAGAACAAATACAAAAGGTTGCAGCTATTATGGCTCCAGCTTTAAGAGGTGAGAAACCTTCTAATATGTTTATTTATGGTAAAACTGGTTCAGGAAAGACTCTTACTATTAAACATGTATGTGAAAATATGATGGAGATTGCAAAGAAAAATAGTTTAAAAGTTAATATATTTTATTTAAATTGTAAATTAAAGAGAGTTTCTGATACTGAATATAGATTAATAGCAGAACTAGCAAGGGCATTGAATACTGAAATTCCTGCTACTGGTTTACCAACAGATGAAGTATATAAAATGTTTATTAATACTTTAGAAAAACAAAATATATTAATGATTATTGTTTTAGATGAAATAGATCAATTAGTTTCAAAATCTGGTGATCAAATACTTTATAGTTTAACTAGAATTAATTCTGAATTGAAAAATAGTCAAATTTCTATAGTTGGTATTTCAAATGATTTAATGTTTACTAATTATTTAGATCCAAGAGTTAAAAGTTCATTATCAGAAGAAGAACTTGTATTTCCACCATACAATGCAATTCAATTACAAGGAATATTAAAAGAAAGAGCTAATAAAGCTTTTAGAACTTCTGCAATTGATGAAGGAGTTTTAGGAAAATGTGCTGCATATGCCGCAAGAGAACATGGTGATGCAAGAAGAGCTTTAGAACTTTTGAGAGTTGCTGGGGAGCTTGCTGAAAGGAATGGTTTTTCAAAAATTACTTTAGATTCATTAGATGAAGCCGAAGAAAAAATTGAAAAAGATAGAGTTCATGAAATTATTACAAGTCAGCCTAAACAATCTCAAGTTGCATTATTAGCTATTTTTGAGACAGTGAAAGCTGCGGGAACTAGACCTATATTTACTGGTGATATTTATGAATTGTATAAGGATTTATGTAATAGAACAAAAATTAGACCTTTAACACAAAGAAGAATTTCTGATTTAATTGCTGAATTAGATATGTTAGGAATTATTAATGCTAAAGTTATTAGTAAAGGTCGTTATGGTAGAACTAGACAAATTGGATTAGGAATACCTATGTCTGCAGTTCCACAGTTAGAAGGTCTTTTAAAAGAGGCTTTAACATTATAATTTGATTATAGTAATTCTTTTAATAGGAAGTTAATTCTATTCTAATATGACAAAAGAACGATTAATTAATTATTTTTTTGAAAGAAATTATATGATTACTCCAAATTTATTTAAAAAGATTCCTGATGATTTTGATTATGAATTTTTTATTAAAAAAACCAATTTGCAAAAAGCTGGAAGTATTATGTCTTTAAGTGAAGATATGTTTGATAGTTTTTTATATAAATCTAATATTAATATTAATAATGAAATTGTAACTAAGGTTGAAATTATTGATCCTTATGTTGATAAACCTAAAAAAAGAGAAGTTAAAGATTTTGTATTATATATGAAAGCAAGGTATCATGCTTTGAAAACAATTTTATTACAAAGAACTGAATTAAGCACTGTTGTTTCTATAAGTAAAGTTTATTCAAAGAAACCTAAGGATGCTGTTGCTATTATTGGTTTAATTTATAAAATTGATAAAACAAAAAATGGAACTTATATAATTGAACTTGAAGATCCTACTGGAATTATTAAAATTATTATTAATGCCAAAAATGAAGAACTGATTAATATTATTGAAGAATTGATTCTTGATGAGGTAATTGGTATTATTGGAACCGTTGCAGAAAATGCTATTTATGCAAATAAAATTATTTTTCCTGATTTGCCTTTGAAAGAATATAAAAAATGTAGAGATGATGTTTCTGTAGTTTTTCTATCTGATTTACATATAGGAAGTAATTTATTTGCTAAAGAAGAGTTTGAAAGGTTTATTGATTGGTTAAATTTAAATTTTGGTAGTGAAGAACAAAAAGAATATGCTGCAAAAGTTAAATATTTAATTATTTCAGGTGATTTAATTGATGGAGTTGGTATTTATCCTGGGCAAGAAAAAGAACTTGTATTAAAAGATGTATATCAACAATATAATGAAGTTGCTAGATATTTATCCTTAATTAGAAAAGATATTACTATTGTTTTATCTGCTGGTAATCATGATGCTTTAAGACTTTCTGAACCACAACCTTTGCTAAATAAAATATTTGCAAAAAATTTATATGAATTAGATAATGTAATTATGGTTAATAATCCTGGTATGATTAAAATCCATAATATGTTTGATGTGTTGATATATCATGGTTCTTCGTTTGATTATTATTTAAATAATATTGATTTTTTGAGAAAAGCTGGCTCTTATGATGCAAGTGATAAAATGATGGAATTTATACTTAAGAAGAGACATTTAACACCTACACATATTTCTAGTATGTATATTCCTGATGTAGAAAAGGATCCTTTAGTCATTAATAAGATTCCTGATATTTTTGTAACTGGGCATATTCATCATGATGTAAAGATTAGTTCTTATAAAAATATTATTTTAATAGGTTGTTCATCTTTTCAAAATATAACTGCTTATCAAGAAAAATTAGGACATACAAATGTAGTTCCTGCAAAGATACCAGTTATGAATTTAAAATCCCGAGAAATAAAAATAATGGATTTTAGAAATCAAGATTCCTGAGCAAAAATTAATGCATATTGACTATTTCTGTAGTAATTTTCTATATTTGTTATAGTTAATCCATAAATCTCTACAGTTTCTCCACTTGCAATTATTGTTTCGTCACCCTTGATTGTGCCTTTATCATATACTGTAATATAAATCTTTCCACTACTTTTACTTTCTGTTAAAATAATATCTTTATTTTCTACATTTATTTTTTGATTTTGGGTTATAATGTATTCATTATTTTCTAAATTTAATTCTTCAATTTTTAAAGTTACTTTTTTATTATTAATATCTGAAAGATCCACTTTGTTGATACTTATTTTAATATAATTAATAATTTCTTGATTTTTTGTTTCAAGTAATTTTCCAGAGACACCATCAATTAATAATGTTACTTCTGGTTTTTGTTGGATATCTGAGACAGTTATAGTTTTTCCTAAAATAATTTTTGTTTCGCCTTCAATAAAATCATAATCTAGTGCTGTGTCTTCTATAAATTCGGCAACTACTTCACCAGTAATGAGATTGTCTGAAATTTCTTCTAAAATAACTGTTTCAGTACTACATCCTGTGATTAGTAGTAATATTAAAGCTAATATAATTTTTTTCATATTTTTAGGCAATATTAGAGGTTATTTAAATCTTTTGAAATATAGTGTCAACCAACTTAGTCTGTGATTTTTCTTAATTAAGTCGCCTTTGGCTCCAAACGCTTCAGTCGCCAGCGAGGCTCACTTCATTTTTTTTGAATCT
>Ga0209541_10012693_pt1 | contig 12999 bp, 14 predicted proteins | sample RifCSPlowO2_01_FD_184027 | JGI IMG/M metagenome (GOLD analysis project Ga0209541, IMG submission 184027) | Groundwater microbial communities from Rifle, Colorado - Rifle CSP2_plank lowO2_0.1 (SPAdes) (version 2) | ecosystem: Environmental > Aquatic > Deep subsurface > Groundwater | place...
AAGTTTCTTTTAATGAATCTAGATCTTTTTTTACTTTTTCGTGAATTTGAATAGAAGTTATCATAATTCTATAGATTGTCTATAGTTTATAAATTTTTCTTTTTTTCAGCCTCTTCTAGTATAATCTTTTCAATTCCTGCTATTTTATTATCTGTTCTGGCAAATAACCTGACAAATACTTCTGGAGAATTTCCATTATTAATTAGTTGGTAAGTCAAGCCCACTCTTCTTGACCAAGACCATAGCCATGTTTTAGTATATTTATCCCCTTTTCTCACATAATCTATCTTATTTCTAGGGATCAATTGTGAAATAACTAGATAACATGTTTCAATTGATTCATATATACTAATTGGCATACCATGATAAATTTCTTTGTCTGGCATAAAAATTGTTATTAGAAAAACTATAAAAATGTATTTTAGCTTAAAGTTGAGTAAATCCCAAGAATATAAGAAAGAGCTTGATCTGATTTAAGTGGTTTAGTTTTTTCTTGAGTTAATGAAAACATATTTGGTATTTTATCTCTAGCTTCTTGGCTTAACCCATATAAATCATTCCCAAAAACAAATAGTAATTTTTTATTCTTATTTTCTCTTAAGAATTTAATTAAATCTTGCTCATTTGAATTAGCATGCTTAGAAAAACCAATTTTAACATATCCATTTAATTGATTTAAATTATTAAGAACTTCTACCTTGAAATTACTTAATTTACCTTTTGTTTCTCTCTTAGCATTATTCAACATTGCTTCAAATTGCACTTTATCATTGTGAATAACTTTAAAGGTTAACTTAAATATTAAACATAACCTTAAGAAATCAGAAATTTCTTCTTTTAATCTGGGATTTTCAATTAAAACAGTTATATCTCCAATTTTCTTTATTGGTACTTGTTTTGTTTTTTGTTTATATGAAAAAATTCTATAATTTATTGCACCTTTATCTTTAAAAAGCTCAATTAATATGGTAGTTTGTGATTCTTCGTCAACTTTTATTGATGAATTTCTCAAATAATTAGAGAGTTTCTTCTTTAAGGAAGAGGTGGAAATTTTTATTGCAGAATGTATCTTAACTCGAAGATCTACATTTTTGTATTTTTTTACAATTGTAAGTAAGTCTTTTCTTAAGGTATCAAATTTAAGTATACTTGAAGTTTTTTCTTCTAGAAGGATTAATGCTATTTCATCTAACATTGAAGACTTTTGAATATCTAATTCACCTGTAAACTGCACCCGATTTGTTAATGTGTCTAAAGTAAATGTACCTTTTGAAAATGCATTAATCTTAGCCTTCAGTTTATTAATGTCTAAATCGAACCTTTTAAGCAAAAATTGATATTTCATATCTAAATTAGAATAAAATAAGTTTTTAATTCTTTTCATAAATTTTAGCAATTACAAAGAGAATTTTATAGCATAATAATGTTTAAATAAGCAGCAAGCCCTTATATCTACGAGGTAGTGGCTAAAATGCAGCAAAAACAGGTATTTACTTTTATAGCTATGGCAATGGTTTTTTTATTTATGGTAATTGATTCTTCGTCTTTGATTTATGGTTTAGACGATAATATTTCTCTAAATTCTGGGTGTAATAAAACAATAAATATTAGTAATGAAGGAATTTTTCCAAGCCCTGTATTTCAAGGAGAAAGTCCTACATTACAAGCATTAATTAATGGTACAAATTTGAGTAGTGTTTGGGTTGAATCTAGTCATAATGGGCTATTGATTAATTATTCTAATGTTATTAATGCTTTAAATATATACAATTTTAGCATTCCTAATTTGGAGTTAGATATTGGCGAGATTGTGACTTGGAGATATTATGCAAATAATAGTTGTGGGGCTGTTAGTCAAGGGAATTTGCAATTCTTTGTTGTTTTAGGTACTAGTTTAATTATTAATCCAAGTATTCCTGACGGTGAAAATGGATGGTATAAGACTATCCCGATAATAACTTTAATTTATAATAATTTTGGGATAACATTTTATAGATTTAATTCACTTCCAAATATTATTTATGGTGGGTCTTTTAATGGCACAGAAGATACTGATACTGGAGGATTATCTGAGTTGAGATACTTTTCAAGTGATATATCTACTAGAACTGAGCCTATTCGAGAGTTTATAACAAAAGTAGACTTTACTAAACCTGCAATTGTTGATGTTCATCCTGAAGAGGACAGCGTAAGTAATAATGGTACTTCTTTGATAAATATCACTTTAAGAGAGATTTATCAGGGAAATTCTGGGTTGGATGACTCTAGTGTAATTTTGATGTTAGATGGTGATATTATTACTCATGAATACTTTGCTTTTAGCCCAACTTATGCAGAAGTAAGATATCAAATAAATAATTCATTAATTAATGGGACACATAATATAAGTGTTTTTGTAAAAGACTTTGCTGGGAATAATAATAGTAAGACATGGAATTTTCATATTAATCATGAACTTTTTGATATTAATGTAAGCAAACCAACAGATGAATTCTTGTCAAATAAAAGAAGAATATTATTTGAAATTAATGTTTCTAGAGTTATACAGATATTAGAATTAGGAGTGAATGGAAGGTTTACTAGAATGTGTAGTAATTGTGAGTTCTTTAACAAAACTAGGACTTTAAAAGAAGGATTAAATAATATTACGGTTAGAGGTACCAATTTTGGCAATACAGTAAACCAATTTTTAGAAGTTTATATAGATACTGTCAAGCCAAAAATTAAGAGTACTACACCTAAGGTGCCTCAAGTTACTAATGGAACATTTAAAGTTAAATATAGTGAGACTGATTTGCAAAGTGTTAGACTATATTGGAATGTTTCTGGTAATTATAATGCGGTAATTTTAGGTAATTGTTCTTCTGGGGAAAATCAAGAGTGTGAAACCATTGTTAATTTAAGTGGTTATGACAATCAAAGAGTGGGGTACTATTTCAATGTTAGCGATAGGATCAATGAGGTTAGCAGTAAATTGATAAAAGGGATTTTTATTGATACAATAACACCAAGTATCAATAGGATAAATCCACAAAATGGTTTTCTTTATGGGAATAACGTTCTTGTGGATATAGAGATAAGTGAAAATGCTAGTGTGAGTTTCATTGACAATAGTGATAGTCATCCAAGGATAAAGAATTTATGTAAAAACTGTGACTCTTACAACAAAACTTTGACATTTTCTGGGGGAAGTCATAACATAACATTTATTGCTAATGATGCTGCAAATAATTTAGGAATTAATATAGTAGAATTTAATGTTCTTGATTAAAATGTTTTAATTTTTGATTAAAAGTTATTATCTTTCTATTGACATAAAATTTTAATTTATGCTTAAAATATTTAGGTAACGTCTTGGTTACTCGAAACAATAGATTTAATCTGTTCATGGGTTAGTGAATATAAATAGCCTGCTATACAACCACAATGCAAATCATGATCGTAAGTTGTAGATCCTAGGTAGCAGTCCACTAATTCTGAAGGATCATCTGGAAAAGAGGTAATTAGGATATTTATAGCCATCAAGTCAAATCCATCTTTGACTAAATTTTCTATAGCAGTGTCCAATCTTGCCTTACCAGGATTTAAGACTAAGGTATCAAGAGTTTCAGTCATTTATTTTAAGTATATAATAACAAATATTTAATTATTATTATTTTCAACTTTCTTGTTAATTTTAGATTTTTTTATTATTCTGCCTGACTTATCAGTTAAACTTAGCAATGTTTCTTTTCCTTTTCTTTCTTTCTTCATTAGACCAAGATCAACTAGTAAATCTGTATAAGCAGACATTAAGGACTTAATTTTACTGTATTTTTTATTGGGATACATCTCTTGAGCAAGATCCCTCATAGAAACCCACTCTTTAGAGGATTCATCTCTTATAATTGATAAGTTTACTAGAATGCTTTTTTGAAGATTTGTAAGATTTTGTAGTTTAGTATCAACATCTTCATGAATGAGGTCATCTGGGGGTAGTCTTACCAGTTGTTTTTCCTTCTTTGACTTTGAGTATTCTAAGATTAAGTTCTCCACGAGAGATTCTATCCTAGACAATCTACGATGCAAAATTAAAATATCTTTTTTATGGGCTTTGTGACTTTCAAAGCTTTCTAGTAATCTCCCATTTATTAAAGAAACATCATGCTTAATGTGACTGAATGACTTAGTTAATGTTTTATGCAGATGGCCCCATTTATTAAATTCCTCTTTTTTTCTAAAAAACCACATAATACTGGTTTAATTTAAAGATATAAAAGCTTTTCTTTTGATCGTTCATAGGGTTCATGAACGGTTCACAGGGTTCAGTGAACGGTTCATGAACGGTTCACAGGGTTCAGTGAACGATCATATTATTGAAGATAAAATTAATTTTCTCAAAAGTAATTCAAGAATTCCCAAAATTGCTTTCTTCCATAATTTTACGCCAATCGGCAAGACTTAAGTAGCGGATACAAACGAAATTAGGTCTAATTAAATGTTTTTTTGCCTTTTGTGAATAGAATCTAAGAGTTGCATTAAGTGTTTTTCGAAACCATCATTTTGGAGTTCTTCAGGGATAGAAATACAGTTGATATTGTCGGGATTTCTATAAAGATTTAGGGGTGCTTTTGAAAAAGTAAGTGTTCGTATCAGGTATTTTACGCCGGATTCGGTAAGATCTGTTTTTTGAGTCAAATCAAGGTAAGTTATAGGGCGTTGAAGCTCTTTTTGGAGTCTGAAAATTGAGATGTACATAAGGAGTTGCTTTTTTGAGACTTTACCTAGCGGTTGAATGTCGGTTGAATGTCGGTTGAAATGATCTCTTTCAGGTCTAATTTGTGGTAAGTTTAAAGGTTTCTCAATGGGCGAATTTTGGCTTTCTGGGGCTTCTAAAGGCTGTTTTTGGCCTTTTTCTAAGTTTTCAACCGACGGTTGACTGCCGATTGACCGGTAGTCAGTCGATGGTCGATCGATGGACAGTCGTCGGTTGACCCCTTTGTTTCCTGTGGAGTCCTTATTGTCTAGTAGTGAATCAACTTTTTCTCCTAAATTGTCTATCTTTGAGCTCAGCGTCGATAAAACAGCATGAATGTCAAGGATGAGTTGTCGATCTCTCAAAATTTGTGTGTAAAGATAAGCTATATCCTCTTTAATTTTCAAAAAAGCTTTTTGGATCCTGGTGTCAGGGTAAGGTACCATAAAAAAAGTAAGCATAAGAAATTATTTAAAGATAATTTAAGAATAAGACACCTATTCTGAAGTAGTAAATTAGATTTTACCGCCAAAAATCTGTCTAAACATATTTTCATCTGGATTTAGCCCTATTAGAAGAAAACACTTGATTAATTGTTTAGTCTCGGAGGTATTTTCAATGTCTTTGAAGCATTTTTTAAGTGTTCTAGAACATAAAAAACCCTTGTTTAAAGACAAAACGATATTCTCATTAGCCCCGTATTTTACAGTTTTATCGTCGATATTTACTATAAACTTGTCTTTAGTAAGAACCCCATTATTTACAGAAAAATTGTGTCTTACCAGCTCAAAAATAAGTAACTCTTTGATAATTTCACTTAATTTCTTTTTTTCAAAATATGATTGTAGATCGTCGGTGCTTAGATAAAAAGTAAGAATTAAGGAATTATTTTCCAATGGGTAGACTTTTCCTAGATAGCTAACGACTTTTTGCCTAGGACCTTTTTTAGTCCTTATGCTTTTTGCTTCATAAGCATAGTCAGATACACCTTTTTTAGTAAGCCTCTTTTTAGTCCTAATATACATGGGCACTACAAAGTTTATTTAGTATTTATAGATTTATATAATAATTAATCGAGTTTTTGGGCAATAATGTATATTGAAAGGCTTTTGATTTTTTCAAACTTAGTTCCAGGACCGCCAAATACTTCTAAGACTCTAAAACCATTTCTTTGTAAAATATCTGTTAATTCTATAATAGAATAAATTTGGCAATCCCATTTTTCGTTTATTATTTTTAGTTTCTCTAAGCCTTTTTGGGTATATATCTTTTGACTTATCTTGATTATTCCTGTTTTCTTATTTAATGTATTTTTGTTGAATCTAACTATTTTAACACCGTTAAAATTTATCACTTTATCTATGAACTCATGTGTAATAAAACCTCCTTTAATCATAAAGTCTAGATTGAATATGTCAAAGATAAAAAATCCTTTAGATTTTAAGTTTCTTGAGACATTTTTAATGGAAGTATTAAAATCTTTTTTACTTAAATGACCTATTGCATTAAATATTGTTATGACTGCGTCAAAGCTGCCTAAATGTGAGGTCCTAATGTCTCCTTGATATAAATTTATTTGTGTGTCCTTTACTTTTCTTTTAGCCATTTCTAGCATTTTTGAATTTATATCACAGGCTGTAACTTTGTAACCTATTTTTGAAAGAGGAATAGCTTGAGCTCCTGTACCACAGGTAAAGTCAAGAACTGTTGATATTTTGTATTTTTGGAATGCATTATGGAGAAAACTAATTATCTGTAAAGATGTTTGGCTTTCTAGTTCTAGTATATCATAGTATTCTGCAAATTGACTATAATCATATTGTCTAATATTCATAGTTATAATTATGAAATTATCTATTTAAATTTAATCTTATTTTTGTTGACACTTTTTGATAGGAATATAGTTATTTATCGACGAGTGATGTCTCAATAGGAAATATATATACTTGAGTATAAGTGTTTATATAGCAGTATTAATTTTAAATTATTTCATGCAAAAAGAGATTGAGATTTTAAATATTATGAAAGAGCTTAGATGTGATTGGGAAGAGGCTACAAAAAGGCTAAGTGAAAGAAAAAAGCTTAGTGACTTCTTTTAATTATCTTGAATTTACAACTCCCTTTTTTGGACAATACTTATTTATGGGGCATTTAGAACACAAAGGAGATACTGATAAGCAGATATTTTGACCAAAGGCAACAAACAAGTCATTTAAATCATGCCAGTATTTTTTAGGAACTATTTTCATTAATTCTTGCTCTGTTTCATTGGGGGCTTTAGTTTTAACCCAACCAAGCCTATTTGATAAAATATGGACATGCGAATCTGTTGGAATTGAAACTGTTTTGTTAAATCCGTAAGTCATAGTGATGCCTGCCGTTTTTCTGCCTACACCTTTTAATTTTAGAAGTTCTTCTAGAGAGTCAGGAACTTTAGAGGCATAATTATTAATTAAGATGTTGCAAATTTCTTTGATTCTTTTTGCCTTTACTTTATAAAAACTTACTGGATAAATTAAAGATTCTATTTTCTTATTGCTTAATTTTAGTAATTCTTCTGGTTTGTCTGCAATATTGAACAATCTTTCTGATGCTTTTCCAGTTACTTCATCCCTTGTTCTTAGGCTTAAGAGACAGGAAATTAGAACTTTGAATGGATTTCTTTCTTCAGAAATTTCAGTAACTACTGGTTTCTTGAAGGTTTTGTAGTTTGCTTTTAAAATTTTAATTACTGCGTCAATGTTTTGCATTTTTAAAGAATTTAAGAAGTATTTTTTTATGATTAAAAGCTATTTTTAGGCTTTTAATTTCTGAATTTGAGAAAAATTTATAGTTGGAAAGTTCACTTTTATTTATTTTTATATGGCCATTTAACTTTGAAACAAAAAAGAATACATTTGCATGCCATTTAAGGTTTTTATATACTTCTTGATCAAAAGTAAACAATTTTGGTTTTATCTTAATATTAAGTTCTTCTTTAATTTCTCTTTTTATAGCATTTTCTATTTTTTCAAATAATTTTACATGACCTCCAGGAAGACACCAGTAATTTTTAAATGGATTTTTTACTCTTTTTGCAAGTAGAATTTTATAGTTCTTAACTAATATACAAGCTACAGTAGATTTTGGGTTTATATAATTCATTTTAAAATTTCACCTGTTTTATGGCTCCACAAAAGTAAATCCAGCTCATCAATATTTATGTTTATGGCTTCTGCAAATTCTTTCATTTTTTGCTCAATTTCAAGATATTGTTTTTTGTTTTTTGGTCTTTCATTACTTGGAATTACATTAGCTTCTTTTAAGCAGTTTAGAATATGTTTATCAATTATGCAATATCCTTTAAATCCAATATTACGGAGATAATGACTTGCTTCTTTATAGGCAATTCCCTTAATGTTATTTACTAGCCATTCTCTTAATTCCTCTTTATTATTAAAGGATAGAATTTTCTCCTTTAATTGGAATTTAAGCTCATTTTTAATAAATTCCCTGACTTCTAAGATATATTCTGCTCTTTTATTCGGATATCTATAACTGGAGCGTTTTAATGCATTTTGGAGATCTTGCAAATTTCCTGTATAAAGAATCGGTTTTAAAGAATTCATTGCGTTTATGCCCATTCTTGCGCTTGCATTAGGGGTTAATATACAAAAACAAAGCTCTTCAAATATTTCTTTATTACCTTTATTAAAAATTTCTTTGAAATCATTTAATCTTTCCTTAATTTTATCTTTTTTCAAATCATATTCTTTTTTAAGAGTGTTAATCTCCATGAAGATTATTAAGTTAAGTAAATTTATAAATTTAGTTATAAAGGTTTATAAATAAGATAAAAAATAGGATATTAATGAAAAAAGAGGTTATTTTTGTATTAGTTTTTGCATTACTTTTAGTTGCTGGATGTCAAAAAGATGGTTATTTTATTAAAGACACTCAAAATAGTCCACCTCCAACTAATCCTCAAAATACAATAGATACAAGTTTAGGAACACATTTATGGGTAATGGATGGATGTGCGGCTATGTACCCTAATGAACAATTTCAGAATCCTTTAGGGAGTAATGAAAATTATGATGTTAATGTACAAGCACCATTTATGGCTAGTAAATTTGATATTTTTGTTATAGGTGACTGGAGTAATAGCAATTTTAGGAAACCATTTATCCAAAACTATGTAAATATTGTAAAAAGCCCTATAAATAAACCTGAAGCTAAATTTGTCTATTACAGTGATTTACAACAGTTTTTGTGGGAGTCTACAGCATTGAATGAAAAAGAAGATGCTTTTTTGCATGGAAGTGATCCTGCGTCATTAAATTTAGTTGCTGATGGTAATAATGTAATAATTGATTGGAATGATGATAAACGAGAAAAGTATAGGGGTGACGGCGAACCTATTTTTAGAGTAAGTAGCTATAATATTTATAGAGATAATAATCCTGTACCTATACAAAATAGGCCTTATGGAACAACACAAATTACTGATACTCCTGGATTAGGAACACATGAATACGAAATAAAAACTGTTAGAGATACTGGTCAAGAAGTTTCATTTTCTTGGAAAAAACAAGTAAATGTTAATGGAAATGTTCCAAGCTTCTATTTGACTGATGGTTATGTAGAAATAACTGAAGTTGGAACTAACTATAATTTTGTGTTCCATTTAAAACCTAATGTTCCTGATACTCCAGATTTAACTGGAAGATTGTTTATTGATTTAGTTCCTCAAAATTACGTTTTAGATTTCCAAGATAATGAGATGATTTGGGATAATTTGAAGAACGAATATACCTTAAGTTTAAACAATATTCCTATGAATCCTAGAAATCCTGGTCAACCAGTAAAGTTTGGTTATGCTTTTTATTTTGAATTAAGAAATAATAATGTTCCTGTTGTAAGATTACCTCAAGCAAGTAATCATTATTACACAATAAATGTAAATAATAGAATTAAAGCCATAGCCTATGGGGTTTATCAGCAAAATCTAGCTAGTCAAAGTTGGAGAGATTTTTATGTTGGGCATGCTTTAGATATACTAAATAATATTCAGCCTTATTTTGATGGAGTTTATGTTGATGAGGGGTATAGTAATATAAACTCTAGAGGAGAAGTAGTTCCTGTTGATTCAAATGTTAATGTTGCTACTTATAATGATAATGCTTTTGTTATTATGCAGGCATTGAGAAGTCAATTAGTACCAAACAAATTAATTTTCCATAATAGCTTGTCGGAGATAAATTTACAACCTCACACTAATGGGGGATTAATTGAGGGATTTGCTTATGATGGCTCTAATTATGTTTCTGAAACGGTATGGAAAGATCAAATAAATAATTTGTTAATATCTGAAAATAATGGATTAAGTTTTGTGCTACCAGAAGGATTTCAAAATAGTAACTTACAGCTAAGAATGTATTTATTAGCAAGTTATTTATTATTTAAGAAAGATGGAAGTTATTTAGATATTTATGAATGGGGTTGCCCAACTCCAACAAGCCATATTTACCCTGAGTATGACAATATAAGGATTAATTTAGGCGCTGCTATAGAAAATCCAAATAATATAAACGACTTACGAGAAATAAATGGATTATACACTAGAGAATATGATAATGGAGTTGTAGTTGTAAATCCAACCTCATCAAGTATTAGCTTAACTTTAACTAATAGTTATAAAAAAGTGGACTTTATTAATAATGGTAATGATATTCTATTAAATGATGTTACTGGGTCATTAAATATACCTAGAAATAATGGAGTAATTCTTATTGAGAATAGTCCATTACCTACTTGTGTTTTGAGCAATGCAAAGATTAGCGACGCTGGTGGGAATCCTTATGGAAACGGCGCTGATGTGGAGGAAGGTACACCAGTTACTTTTGAAGTTACCACGCAAAATTGTGCCGGGAATAACTATAATATTAAATTTGAATTGTTTGAAGTTGATAATGATGATGGTAGCATACCTCCAGGTTATACTTTTAATCCACCAATTAATATTGCCCCTGTTCCAATAACTGCTGATGGAAGATATACTACTACTTGGAATGTTGAATATAGAACAGATAGTAATGATATAAGTGAAGATGGTGATGCAGGCTTAGAATATAAATTCATTGCTAATATTGTTGAAGATAATACTATTAAAGCTGAGTCTAGTAATTGGATTGATGCTATACAACAAATTGTTGGGGGACCAAATTTATGTGGTGATGTCAGTTTAGATCCTGGAGAACAATGTGATCAAGGTGCAACTCCAAATGGTTGTGATCCTGGAGGGATTTGCGCATCTGACTGTTTAACATGTTATTACGAAAGTGGGAATATAATTACGTTAGTAACTAAGGGAGATTGCATAGACGATAATGACGGAGACCAATTTGGGGAATATGAAGAAACTAGTAAAACAGTAAATAAAGACACTGGGAATGAGATAAGTACAAAAACTGTAAAGAAGGAATGTTATATCACAAAAGAAGTTGAAATTCCATTCTTTGATCAATTTAGTGCTTTAGTAGCTTTATTGTTAATAATTTGTTTCTATTTAACTAGAAAAAAGTTCAGTGGACAAGCCCAGACATAAGGTTTATAAATTATTTCTAATTGTTTAGTATAACTTCTTGTATGATAAGTTACCAAGATAAAGCTTACCAAAGCCAGGATATTGTGAATATATTAAACCCACTTGTAAAAGAGTGGTTCTTTAGTAGATTTAAAGAGTTTTCTAAGCCTCAACTTTATGGGGTTATGGAGATACATAAAGGGAATAACATACTAATAAGTGCGCCTACAGGAGGGACTAAGACTTTAACTTCTACTTTATCAATAATAAATGAGTTAGTTAATTTAGCAGAAGCTAATTTATTAGAAGATAGGGTTTATTGTGTTTATGTAAACCCACTTAAATCTCTTTCATATGATTTAGAGGTGAATTTGGAGAGGCCATTGCAAGAAATAGAAGAGATTGCAAAAAAATATGGAAAAGAGATCAAAATTAGGATAGGGGTTAGGACTGGAGACACTACAACAGCTGAAAGAACTAAAATGTTAAAAAAGCCACCACACATATTGATTACCACCCCTGAATCTTTGGCATTGCTTTTGACTAGCATAAAATTTAGAGATTTACTAAATAAGGTTAGGTATTGTATTATTGATGAGATTCATAGCTTAGCTGAGAATAAGAGGGGCGTACATTTATCATTAACATTAGAAAATTTACAGTATAATTGTGAAACTGAATTTGTTAGAATTGGGTTGAGTGCAACAATTGCCCCATTAGAAGAAATTGCTAAATTTTTAGTTGGGAGTAATAGAGATTGCTTAATTGCTGATGTAAGTTTTGATAAAAACTTTGATTTAAAAGTACTTTGCCCTGTAAAAGATTTGATTGATTCTAGTTACTTTGAGATGCACAATGACTTATATAACTTAATTGACAAGCTTATTCAAGATCACAGAACTACTTTAATATTTACTAATACTAGGAGCGCAACTGAGAGAGTTATTCATCATTTAAAAGAAAAGTTTCCCCAAAATTATACTGAAAATATTGGAGCGCATCATGGCAGTTTATCTAAAACCTTAAGGCATTCTATAGAAGATAGAATGCGAAATGGTGATTTAAAAGTTTGTGTGTCAAGTACTTCGTTAGAACTTGGATTAGATATAGGTTATATTGATTTAGTAATTTGCCTAGGTTCTCCTAAGTCTATTGCAAGATTATCACAAAGAGCAGGTAGATCTGGGCACAAATTACATGATACAGTTAAAGCAAGACTTATAGTGCTAGATAGAGATGATTTAGTAGAAAGTGCAGTTATGTTAAAGCAAGCAGTAGAGAGAAAAATAGACAGAATTAATATACCCAGAAATTGCTTAGATGTTTTATCTCAACAGATCTTTGGTATTGTTATTAGCAATAGATTGCATATTAAAGATTTATTTAATTTAGTGAGGCAAAGCTACTGTTATAGTGATTTAAGTTATGGTGATTTCATTAGTGTCATTGAATATTTAAGCGGTAGATTTGTTAGCCTAGAAGACCGGAATGTATATGCAAGGATATGGTATGATGAAGAATCTGGAATTATTGGAAGAAGAGGTAAATTAAGTAGGGTAATTTATATGACTAACATAGGTACAATTCCTGATGAATCTATGATACAAGTAAAAGTAGGTTTGGAAACTGTTGGAGTAATAGATGAAGCATTTTTAGAGAGGTTAAAGAGGGGAGATGTTTTTGTATTAGGTGGGCAAAA
>Ga0209541_10012694_pt1 | contig 12998 bp, 12 predicted proteins | sample RifCSPlowO2_01_FD_184027 | JGI IMG/M metagenome (GOLD analysis project Ga0209541, IMG submission 184027) | Groundwater microbial communities from Rifle, Colorado - Rifle CSP2_plank lowO2_0.1 (SPAdes) (version 2) | ecosystem: Environmental > Aquatic > Deep subsurface > Groundwater | place...
TGCCTAACGCATAATTAAAATGCAACTGATGTGGTTTCTTCCCCTGTTGTACTCCTTTTGTAGTATAAGAAACAACAAATCCACCGCACATTGCTACACAATGAAATCCAGTTAATAACCCTACTAAAAATAATAACCCATATCCCATATTTTGACTAATTTGCGGCACAGAAAAATTACTATACAATTGCAACGCAAAATATCCCACTAACAAAATTCCTAAACTTACAATTGCCCAAGAAATCCAAGAATTTTTATTCTCCCCAGCATAACCATCATCTACAACTTCATATCCTTTTTCTTTTATTTTTTCCTTAATTTCCCTAAAAGAAACTTTTTCTGAATCATAATCAATCTCTGCTGATGCCGAATGGTAATCAACTACTATTTTTTCAACACCAAGCAATTTATGTACCTCTTTAGAAATCACTTTTTCACAACTCGCACATACCATATTTTTAATTTTAATTTTCTTGTGTATCATTTCATACATCCTCAATTATTCCACAATATATCCTTCTTTCTTAATAATCTGTTTTATTTTTTCATCCGTAAGTTTCTTTTCGTCATACTCAATAACAGCCTTTCCTGCCTTACTATCTACTTTAGCCTTAGCCCCAACTTCTTCTAAAGCAATGACCGCAGCCATTAATTTAGTTAAAGAAGCAAGCGGCCAACGCACCCCGCCATTGAAACGATAAAAATCTGATTCCAAATCTAAATCTTTCGCCACCGCGGCTTTTACCAGCAACTGCGGCTCTGGCGAATCCCAGTCCTTTTTATACGGAATTAGCGGGATGGATTGTGGAACCAAAGTCTCAAAATTTTGGGCAATTACGGGTTTTGAAAATTTTGAGTATGGCAATTGAGGCAAGGCCGCCGCAGTTAAGCTGGTGTCCTGAATATTTTCCTGCACTGCTGTTTTTACCGAATTATCGCGGTCCACGCGGCCAATCAAAGCTAAAACTACCATTACCCCCACAAATAAAAATTTTATTTGGTCATCTTTCATAGGTGCGATACTAATATACTAATTCATACTAATGATACTAATGATACGAATAATACTAATTAATTTATATTCGTATGATTAGTATCATTTGCATCCATTCGTATATTGGTATCGGATTTATCTTTTTGTTGCAGATCCTGATGCAATTGTCCCACCAGTGATTTATAATTTTGATACTCCGGCAGCTCCTCATTTTTGGAAAGCCCCAGATGGCGCAAAAGGTCAAAGCTAGCGCTATAAATATAAGCATTAGCTCTTTTAGGGTCAACTTCTCTTTCCACCAGTCCCCGCATTAAAAGCGCCCGCAAAGTAAAGCTGGAATTCACTCCCCGGATATATTCCAAATCAGCCCGGGTAATCGGCCCGGCATAAGCAACAATAGAAATGGTTTCCAAAGACGCCGGCGTCAATGCCTCTGTAAACTCTTGTTTAGTGACATCTTCTAAAAGTTTGGAAAATTCCGGCTTGGTAACCAGTTGGGCCTTGCTTTTATCTTGGACCAGCATTAGGCCACGCTCTTCTCTCTTTAATTCTTCCTCCAAGCCAATTAAGCCTTCCTTTATTTCCGGCTCTTTCAATCCTAAAATCTTCGCTATTTTTTTAACCTCCAAAGGCTCGCCGTAGATAAATAAAAGCGCTTCCAGCTTAGAAACTAATTTAAAATTTTTAGCAGATTCTTCCATAAATTTATTGTTGAATTATGAATAAGGAATTAAGAATAATGGGTATTTTGTATTCTAACATAATTATTACTGTTCCTGATTCATTATTCCTGATTCATTATTCACCTTGCTAATAGTGATATCCGAAAACTTCTCTGTCTGCTCGCTTTTCACCAGCCGGTCCCGGATTAAATGGAGAATCGCCAGAAAAATCATTATAATTTCCAATCTGGATTTTTCTTTGGCTAATTCCCGGAAACTTTGTTCACTTTTTTCCTGCAACCGGCCTAATAATTCTTTAACTTTTTGTTCAATAGTAATAAAAATTTTTTTAATCGTCTGTTTTTCCGGCACTAAGGCTTTTAATTCTTGGATTAGTTCTAAAAGATGATTTTCCAATGCTTGAACCGTCAAATTTTTTGAAGGATAGAAAACCGGCGGCAAATGCATAAAAAGTTCACGGCCGTAAGAAGAACGTCGCGTATCCCAAAACTTATTTAAAAGCTGGCTGGCATCTTTAAACTCCTTATAAATCTTTAATCTTGACTCTAAATCTTTAATATCCGTTTCCTCTTCTTCGGTTAGTTCTAAGGACGGCAAAATTGCTTTTGATTTGATTAAAAGCAAGCGGGAGGCCACTACCACAAAATCCGCGAGCACGCTTGGGTGTTTCTCATGGTCAGCCAGATTTTTTAAATAATCCAAAAAATCGCCGGTAACTTTGGCTAAGCTTACCAACGTTACGTCCAGCTGTTTTTCTTCAATAAGTTCCAGCAATTTCTCAAGAGGTCCGGAGAACTTATCAATTTTTACTTCATAGTTCATAATTGTGACTATAGACTTAAGACTAAAAACTTGAGACTTAGGATTTTAATTTTTTCTTGAATCCTACCAATTGATTGCCAATGCTTTCTAATTTTTGAGCAACTATATTAAATTCTTCTTCTGTAACTAAATTATTATCTCTTAAAATGTCCGTTCCTGCTAATGTTTCGTTAACAGAGCCTAAGGCAATATTAAAAAATCTATTTAATTCTTTATCAGAATACTTTCCGCTTCCTTCTGCAATATTTAAAGATATAGATAATGCAGAACGTATAATTTAACTGCCTAAATCGTAACGATATTCTTTTGGAAGTTTATTTACAATTCTTAAAATTAAAGTGGTTATCTTCTTAGAATCTTTGTATACTTCCCAATCTAAAAATCTAAATATATTCATAGTTTTGAGTCTTATTGTCTTTAGTCTATTAGTCAACTAAAAGCGCTGCTTTTGTATAATTATTGCTGGGATCCCACAACATCCAGCCCATCGGCGTTCCGGTGGCGGCATCGTAAACTGCGTTAATCTGCGCCCGCACTTTTCCCGCGTCATAATTCGTTCCCAAATCAAAATCTTGAAGCCACGGCCGAAGCTGGGGTTCCTTAACTAAATATTTTTCCGTAGAAGTGGAGGTTTCAGCTTTGATTTTATATTGCTCTAATCTTTTATGAGCTTCAAGAATGGAAGCATAAACAACGTCATAAGGATGCAAAACCGGATTTTGATAGCCGTTAAAACCGGCATGGTAATGCGACGGATAAACCATTGGCGCCACTGCATCAAAATAATTATAAGCGTCGTCAAGATTCTGGCCGATGCCCATATCGCCGTAATTCACCGTTACTAAACCAAAAAGGTCAGCCGAAATTCTCGCTTCCGGAAGAGATTGCCGCAGGTATTTAAAAAAATCCCGAATCACGTAACGCTTGAGGGTTTTTTCGTCCCAAAACGGATATTTAATGTCATCTAGATTTCCGTCCGAAGCAAAACGGATGTAATCAAAATTCACCTCATCAAAACCGCGCACCAAAGCGTCCTTGGCAATAGCAATATTATAATCCCAAATTTCTTTTCCAGCCGGGTCAACCCACATCACTTTTTTATTATCCAGCCATTGTTTGCCGGTTGAAGAGCTGGTCAGCGCCAAATCCGGCCGGGCTTTGGCAAGTACCGGGTCCTGAAAAACCGTTTGCCGGGCAATCACATAAATTTCTTCATCGTGCAATTTTTTAATCATCATATTCGGACGTAAAATTTTAAGCTCTCTCCCCTTCCCATATTGCTCTACATCCCTTACATCGGTAAAATAACTAACCTCTCCGGAATAATCTTTAATATCAATAACAATGGCATTTAGCTCGGTTTCTTTAATGAGTTTGATGAGATAATTCAGCATCTTTTCGCTGCCGACTGACCAGCCAGTGGCGTAAAGCGCTTTAATAATTTCCGGCGGATTCGTAAGCGGCTTCTGGAAATCTATATCATTATTCGGATTTTTGTTAAAAACCGTTTCCCCCACTGTTTGCGCTAACTGGGAAATGACGAGAGGCACAGTATTACTGGTATTAAAAAATAAAAAAAGCCCGCTTGCGGCTAAAAGAAAAATTAAAAATTGCACCGTTATTCTCACTGATTTATTTTAAACTAAATTAAAGGTATTTTCAAAGAACACGGGGTCTTTTTTTATTTAAAATTTTTGAAGTATACTTTAAATATGTTAGCTATTTATAGAAAGTATCGCCCTAAAAATCTTGGCGAACTTTTAGGTCAAGAACATATTGTAGAAATTTTACGCAATGCCGCCCGGCAGGATAAATTCAGTCACGCCTATCTTTTTTTCGGACCGCGCGGGAGCGGAAAAACTACTACAGCCCGACTGATTGCAAAATTAGTAAATTGCGAAACAAGACAAAAAGACAAAAACTTCAAACAAAAAGGAGAGCCTTGTAATCAATGTTCGGTTTGTGAAGCAATTAATTCCGGCCACGCTCTTGATATTATTGAAATTGACGCCGCAACCAATACCGGCGTAGACGACGTTCGGGAACTTCAAGAAGGCATACGGCTTTCCCCTACTTCTTTCAAGAAAAAAGTTTTTATCATTGACGAAGTGCACATGCTTTCTAGGGCGGCTTTTAACGCGCTTTTAAAAACTTTGGAAGAACCGCCGGCGCACGCGATTTTTATCCTAGCCACCACCGAATACGAAAAAGTGCCGGCAACTATTGCTTCCCGAACCCAGCGGTTCCATTTCCGAAAACTAACGCTGGATGAAATCCTAAAAAAACTAAATTCCATAATTAAAAGCGAAAAGCTAAGAGTAAGCGAGGAAGCCCTGGAACTAATTGCCGCGCTTGCCGAGGGCAGTTTGCGCGACGCGGAATCGCTTTTGGACCAAATCACCTCCTTAGACCAAAATGTGGAATTAAAAGACGTAGAGCGGATTGCCGGCAAAATCGGATACAAAAAAATCGCTAAACTAGCGGAATTATTGCTAAAAAACGACCTGGAAGCGTCTTTAAATTATTTAAATGAAATTGATCAAAGCGGCCTTAATCTTATCCAGTTGGCCAAAGATTTAATTCATTATCTCCGCCGAGCGCTTACTTTAAAAATGGACCCGAAAATTGAGGAACTTTATAAAAAAGAACTTACCCAAGACGAAATCGCCCACCTTAAAGACCACGCCAAACTTATCCAAGACCAAAAACATATCACTTTATTAAAAACCCTTATCCGCGCTTATGGCGAAATGCGCTATTCCCCATTCGCGATTGTTCCCTTAGAAGTGGCGATTATTGAAAATTTGAAATAATTGAATTAAACTTATTTATTATGTTAAACTATTTTTAGCAAATGTTTTTCCAATGGGGTTAAAATATGAAAGAAAAACTTGTTTTGGAACGATACCGCCAAACCGGAACCGAAACACTCACTTTCACTATAATGCATGGATCCTTTGTCCAAATCCCCCACCCGAAATTCAAGAAACGGCTGCAATGGATTAAAGCTGAAGACTGCCGAATAACGACCGATGAACCCGTCCAAGCAGAAAGAACTTTATGGATAGAAGATGATAAAGGAATGTTTGTCGGCGTATTCAATTCCGTGGACGAATATATAATGGATATGAAACGATTTTACGGACAAACAAAAATTGCGGTAAAAGAACAATCCGTAATTAATCCTCAAGAGACCCATTGATACGCGGGTCCTTTTTATTTTCTTAAGTTTGCAAAAAATTCTTAAGAATTATATATTACGAATAGCACTTTGCGATTGAGGTACAGATGAGACTTAGCTGGATGCGCATATACGAAATCAGTACTAAAAAAATGAAACCGGAGGTTTTGCGCCAACAGCAAATGTCGTTTTCCAATACCCTTAAAGAAATCCACGCCGCGCTCAAAAACGGATTTGCAATCTCTTCTATCAGAAACGACCGGATAACACTCCTCAAATACAGCAAAAAAGAAGACGAATATGCCGCGCTTACCATTGAAAGCACTGAACCGGAAATTATCGCTCTCCAGAAAGATGAAATCATAAAAAATTCGCTCTTTTGAACCTCGCTGCGGCGAGGATTTTATTTGACTTTTTAAAATTTTTATATTATAATTTAATAGTAATTAAAGGTCCTTTGACCTTATTTTTATGAAAAACATCAAAAACATAGCTATAATTGCTCACGTTGACCACGGCAAAAGCACGCTCGTGGACAATTTACTTAAACAATCCGATACGGATTTGGGCAAAGTTGGCGAACAAGAACATATAATGGATTCTAACGAGCTGGAACAAGAGCGCGGAATTACGATTTTTTCAAAAAATGCCGCAGCCACTTACGGAAATACAAAAATCAACATTATTGACACTCCGGGCCACGCGGACTTCGGCGGCGAAGTAGAACGGGTATTAAACATGGCGGATGGCGCCCTGCTTTTAGTTGATGCGCAGGAAGGCCCGATGCCGCAAACCCGTTTCGTCCTTAAAAAAGCTCTTGCCATGAACCACAAAATTATCGTGGTCATTAATAAAATTGATAAGAAAAACGCGCGGGTAAATTACGCCTTAGATAAAATCATTGAACTTTTTATTGAACTGGGCGCCAATAACGAACAGCTGGAATTCCCTATCGTCTATGCCGCTTCCAAACTTGGCAAAGCCGGCCTTACGCCGGAATTGGATAAAATGGCTGATTTAAAACCGGTCTTTGAAACCGTGCTTAAATATGTGCCTGAACCCAAAGCAAACGCGGATGGTCCGCTTCAAATGATGGTCACTTCCATTATCTATGACAATTATAAAGGCCGCATCGGAATCGGCCGCATTTATCAAGGAAAAATCAAAGCTAACCAGACGATTGCTCACATCAGCCGGGACAATAAAACTGCCAATATAAAAATTACCGCGTTAATGACTTTTCTCGGATTAACCCGCATAGAAACTCAAGAATTGGAGGCCGGCGATATTGCCGCGGTCGCGGGAATTGAAAATATCAACATCGGCGACACTATTGCCGATGCGGAAAATCCGATCCAGCTTCCGCCGATTAACATTGAAAAACCAACAGTAAAAATGATTTTCAGCGTCAATAACTCCCCTTTCGCGGGACTGGAAGGCGAATACTGCACTTCCCGCAATCTCAAAGAAAGATTGGAAAAAGAATTGGATAATGATGTCGCTCTAAAAGTAGAGCCGGGAAAATCAGCAGATGAATTTATTGTCAGCGGACGAGGCGAACTGCATTTGGGAATTTTGATTGAAAAAATGCGGCGCGAAGGATATGAACTTCAGGTTTCCAAGCCGGAAGTAATAATGAAAGAAGAAAGTGGCAAAACTTTGGAACCGGCGGAAGACGTTTGGATTGAAGCGCCGGAACAATATTCCGGAACCATTATTGAAAAAATGAGCCGCCGGAAAGGCGAGATGAAAAATATGCACGTGAACAACGGCATTGTTTCATTTCATTTTTTTATTCCAACTCGCGGCTTAATCGGTTTTCGGAATGAATTTCTGATTGACACCAAGGGCAACGGCATTATTAACGCGCTTTTCGCCGGCTATCACCCGAAATGGGATAATATCGCGACAAATCCGCATGGCTCTCTTATAGCGCACGAAACCGGAACCAGCACAGCCTACGCGCTCTTGATGTCGCAGGAACGCGGGGAAATGTTTATTGGCCCGGCCGTAAAAGTCTATGAAGGCCAGGTAGTTGGCCAGAACGCCAAAGCAGAAGATCTGACATTAAATGTCTGTAAACAAAAACAGCTTACCAATTTCCGCGCCAAAACCGACGCGGTGACAGACGATTTAATCCCGCCCCGGCAAATGTCTCTAGAACAATGCCTGGAATATCTCGGCGATGACGAACTTTTGGAAGTAACGCCGGAATCTTTGCGCCTCCGCAAAAGAATCCTTAAAAATTCCCTCAGGAAATAGTATAAATATTCAGCGGCTCTTCCCTGCCCTTGACCGTAACCGAACCTAATTTTTTTAAATTATAACTGCCCTTTAATTGATTTTTTGTGTTCTCGCCGATAATAATTTGGGTTCCGTATTCTTTATTGATTCCCTCAAGTCGGGAAGCGACATTAACCGTGTCCCCCATTACGGTGTAATTCAGACGAAGTTCTGAACCAATATTGCCGGCTAGCGCCGGGCCAGTGTAAATACCGATGCGCATGCCGATTTCCGGCTTACCGCTTTTCTTAAGTTTTACGTTTAAGGTCTTAAGTTTTTCTGTCATTCCGATTGCGGCCTGGAGCGCATGGTCAGCCTGCTGTTCGTCATCAATCGGCGCTCCCCAAAAAGCCATAATCGCGTCACCAATATATTTATCTAAGACTCCTCCGCGCTTCAGCACTTCTTCTGTCATCAAAGTAAAATATTCATTCATTACCCCGACTAATTCCTGCGGGGTGCTTTTTTCTGAAAGGGTCGTAAATCCTTTGACGTCGGAAAAAAATACCGTAACTTCCCGCCCCTCGCCGCCAAGTTTAACCTTGCCTGGATTTTTTAAAATTTCTTCCAATACATCTTTTGATACATATTTAGAAAAAAGTGCTTTCATTTCCCATCTTCCCTTTTCCGAAGCGAAATAGCGATAAGACAAAAGCCCGGCCGTGGATAAAATCCAAGCAAAATTAAGATGAATTAAATTAACGGCAGTACCCTTATCAAAAAGAAAAACCGCGGTAGCCGAGTAAATAAATCCCAAAAAGATATTCCCTAAAAGCGGCCAAAGCGCGCCCTTTAAAATTAAAAAAACCGCTTCCGAAAAAAAGGCAGCCGCGAATATCCAAAGGAAAGTTGCCGAAAAGTTGAGCGGCGCCAGACGATATCCGGAAACAAGCATATTTAATATATTGGCTTGAATTTCCACGCCGGACATTTGGGTACCGCGGGAAAACGGCGTTGGCTTTTCATCATGCAAATCCGCTGCCGTAACGCCAATTAAAACGATTTTATCTTTCAGCAATTCGCCGGTCCCTAGGCCATTTAGGCCGGGATCCCGGTCGCTTTGCGACCTAGGGACATTATCTTCTAACACCCGCCAAAAAGGCACTCGCCGAATTGAACCAGTCGGGCTAGAAAAAACAATTCTATTGATATTGACTAAATTTTCTTCGCCTGGAATTTCTAATCCGGATTTTTTGGCAATTTCATAAGGCATGGCGTTAAAATCGCCAATTTTCAGAGGAAAACGCCTGGCAACGCCATCCGCGTCTAAAACTAAATTGACATGCCCCAAGGTGACGCTTTTAGTCAATTCCAGCTCCGGCAACGGCTTTAAAAATTTGCCAGCTGCCGGTAAATTGTCTTTTTCCAAAATAAGCGGCTGGGCTTCAACCGGCAAAATTACCGGAAAAGAAATCTTATTTAAAGCTTGTGCCAAAGCCGCATCATCGCTATTGCCATATCGGGATGATTCGGAAAAAATTACGTCAATACTGGCTGTGCTGGGCGGATTTTTCTGCAATTCCAAAAGCGCCTTGCCAAAAACTTCCCGAGGCCAAGGCCACTGGCCGATTTTATTAATGGATTCGCTATCAATAGAGACAATAATAATATCCTTATGAATCGGTTTGGGAGAAAACAACAAATCTTCCAGAAAATTTTCCAATCCGGAAAAAAGTCCGAAATAAAATGACGAACTTATTAAAGCTCCAACCGCAAAAGCTATACAGAAAGAATTTAATTTCTCTTTGTGCATTTCAAAAATTCTACCCGCGGGCAGGGTCAAAATTTGTATCAATCTCCAGTTCTACTTTAAAAATCGGACTGGCCGCTTCAAAAACTGCTCCAGTTTTCGGGTCTTTCCAGGAAACCACGACTGACCCGGAAACTACTCCTAATTCAGAAACTTCCGGCTCAAGTTTGGCAACAAAAACTCCCGGCGATTTAATAAAACCGATTTTACCAAGCACTTTCCAGACAGCTTCCAAAGTCACCTCCTTTTCACTGCCATCTCCATATTGCGTAAAAGACCGAAAAACTACGCTTTCACTTTCAATTAATCCGGCAGTTAGGTCTCGATTCGCTTTGATTGCCAGCGATTTTACTTGTCCAGCCGTGGCGGTAACCGTATTTGATTCCGATACCGGATTTACTGCGGCTGGCGCCGTTGAAATTACCGCCTGAACTTCGCTTGTTTTTAATTCTTCCGCTGTTTCTTCTCCCCCTGCGGGGGATCTCCCGAAGGGAGACAAATTTTCTTTCAATTCCTCCCGGTTTTCTAAAATTTTAGTTTCTACATTTCCCATAACTGCTTTCACCGCTTCCTGTCGCTCTTCTATTTTCCCGCGAAATTCCCGCTGGAATTCTTTGCGATATTCTTTTACCGCTTCACGCTGATCCTCCAATTTTTCTCTCACGGCACGCATTTTTTCATTCAGTTTTTCATCCGCTTCAATACTTCGTTTCACCCAATCTTGATTTAATACTTTTGCTGAAGCTTCTTTTACTTCCATTAAAGGCCTTCCGGCTTTAGTAGCAATCGCGGCGGCATCTTGGCGAAGTTCGCCGGCCGCTAGCTGCGCTTTCATATTTTCAATCACTTCTTTTTTTATCTCCAAAACTTTTTTTGCTTCCACCACCATGGCGATGGCCGGCATAACTTTTTTGGTTGCCGGATCAATCAATTTCACTTCCACTTTATTTTCATAACCGATTACGTTAGATTTTCCTTCCTCAACGTATTCCACGCCGAAAGCCGTGCCCCGAACTACTGCCACCGCATTAGTAGTTTGCACCTCCCAACTGGAATCTGGCGTAAGAACAGTGATAACTTTTGACCAAACTCTACCCCAAAGCAAATTCATCCGGATATTTAATTTATTAGTTTTTTCTTCAAAATCTCCGGCTTCCACTACCAGCCGAGTCCCGGAATCCAACCTAGCAACTGAACCGTCCGGAAAATAGATATTAGCCAATGCTTTCTCCCTAAGCCCAATGACAGCGCCATTTTGAAGCTCGTCTCCGGTAAAAAGTTCTTTTTTTTCGGTTTTTTGGTCTTCTGCTAATTCAAAAACTCCCGGAGTCACTACTTCAATCCATGGTTTTGACCACTCTTCTTTTAGATTAAAAATTGAATTTTGTACGTAAAATCCAGTCGCCCCCAAAACCAGGACCGCAACCGCCGCAACTAACAATCCCAACTTGAAATTCATAGCTACTATTCTACAAGAAAAATCCTGAAAAGTCGACTTATCCACTTGCGCGCTTGTGAAAAATTCAAATTATGTTATTGTTAATAACAATATGATTACTATTACTTTTAACAGGGCGTTGTCAATTTTACTATTGGCAGGGATTTTAGTGACGGTCGGCGCGATATTTTCCGCAAATAAAGCAGTCGGCGAAGAAGGCGGGCGGAAAATCGTCATCTGGCAAACCGGTTTAAATGAAGCCGCCAAAGATGAATTGCTTGCCAAACACGGCGGAGTTAAATTAAAAAATCTTTCTTTAGTGAACGGCTCAGCGGTTTGGCTGCCGAATAAAGCCTCGGAAAAAGCTTTGGGGCGCGGAGCCGGAGTTTTACGGGTAGAAGAAGATGTTTTGATGTTTGCTTTGGGTAAGCCAAGCGTTTTAGGCAGGACACCGGCTCCCCAACCAGCGCAATCGCTGCCATGGGGCGTGGATAGAATTGATGCAGAATTAGTTTGGCCGTCCGGCAATAATGCTGACCCAATCAGGGTAGCGATTGTTGACACCGGCGTTTCCAAAGACCATCCGGACCTTACGGCGAATATCAAAGGCGGATATAACGCTATTAATCCTACTAAAAGCTGGAATGATGATAACGGCCACGGCTCCCACGTTGCCGGCACTGTGGCGGCTCTTAATAATTCAATCGGAGTGGTTGGAGTTGGTCCGGCAGTGGATTTGCTCGCGGTTAAAGTTTTGAGCCGCAGCGGCTCCGGCTTTCTCTCTGATGTAATTGAGGGAATCCAATGGGCTATAAATAATGGCGCTCAAGTGATTAATTTAAGTTTAGGTTCCAGTTCCGGCAGCCAAGCAATGCATGACGCAGTTGCCGCGGCTCAAAATGCCGGCGTAGTAGTAGTAGCTGCAGCCGGAAACAGCGGCGGCGCAGTGATCTATCCGGCGGCATATCCGGAAGTTATCGCGGTTTCAGCCACTGATTCCAATAATCTTTTGGCTTCGTTTTCCAGCCGCGGTCCGGAAGTGGACTTAGCCGCTCCCGGCGTCAGCGTTTATTCAACTTATAAAGGTACTGGCTACGCAACGCTTTCCGGAACTTCCATGGCTTCGCCGCACGTAGCTGGTTCAGCCGCATTGGTTCTGAACACGCCGGTTGGAACTTATGATTTGAACGCCAACGGCAAATGGGATCCATCCGAAGTCCAGCAAAAACTGCAAGACCGCGCCACTGACCTTGGCAACTCGGGACTTGATAACTTATATGGCTGGGGCTTGGTAAATGCTTATAGTGCAACGCAACCGTAAAATCTTTACTCGGAACGAAAAAGAATGTAAAATAAATCGAGCATCAAAAAATGCTCGATTTATTTTTGCCGGGTCGTCCCTGGCCGGGCAGGCTAATGGTAGGACATATAAATGGAATATTTTGTATATATTCTTAAAAGTTTAAAAGATGGAGGATATTATGTAGGAATATCGCATGATATTCAAAAACGATTAGATTATCATAATCGTAGCAAGGTTCGTTCGACAAAATATAGGATTCCATTTAAAATTATTTATACTGAAAAATATAGTACAAGGCTAGAAGCAAGAAACAGGGAAAAATATTTAAAAAGTTATAGGGGGTCAAAAGAAAAGTTATCGATTCTGGAATCCCTATAATAATATTGCCGGGTCGTCTAACGGTAGGACATGAGCCTTTGAAGCTCAGTATCTTGGTTCGATTCCAAGCCCGGCAGCACCAGTCAGTGCAGTTTCGAGGGACCAAGACCCTTTGGTCCTAGACTGAGACAGTTCGGAAAAATTGGCTTATTTTTTAATCCAGCTT
>Ga0209541_10012695_pt1 | contig 12997 bp, 7 predicted proteins | sample RifCSPlowO2_01_FD_184027 | JGI IMG/M metagenome (GOLD analysis project Ga0209541, IMG submission 184027) | Groundwater microbial communities from Rifle, Colorado - Rifle CSP2_plank lowO2_0.1 (SPAdes) (version 2) | ecosystem: Environmental > Aquatic > Deep subsurface > Groundwater | place: Rifle...
TCGCGCTGCACGCGGTACATGTCCTCGAACGCCATGCGCTCGCGCGCCCGCCGCACCTCGGCGGGATCCTCCGGGAAGTGGAGCGCGCGGATCGTGTCCGCCCGCGGGAGAAGACCCTCGCCAAAGACCACATCGGCCGGCAGCGTTTCCGGAAACGCTCCGATCGCGTCCTTCACCAGCACCATCTTCTCCCGCAGCCATTTCGTGTTGATCCGGTCGTGCTGGGGGTAGATCGGCACGAGTTTTCCCGCGTGGATCAACTCCGCACCGCGGTCCTTCTCGAAGAAAGGGCTCTGGAACTGCAGTTTCGATCCCTTCGCGATCAGCTTCCCCGTCAGGACCACCTCGTCCCCGTCTGCGATCATCCGTTTGATGTGCGGCTGGTTGAACCAGACCACGTCCGCCCGGTCCCCCTCGCGATCGAGGAAGACGCCCTTCACGATGTATTTATTGCGCCGCGTGCGCACGAGGGAGAGTTTGTCGACCGTCCCGCGGATCGTGACCTTCTGTCCGAGCGGAGCGCCCACGATCGTCTGCATCCGGCTCAGGTCTTCGTGCGTGCGGGGGAGATACAGGAGGAGATCCTCCGCCGTCCGCAGGCCCATGCCAGCGAGCGCATCGAGATGCTCCTTCGTCGTGCGGAGGATCCCTGCAAGCGGCGTATTGAGTTCCATGGGATTCGATTATACAATGATGCACAACCACCCTTCTCCCCGCCCGTCATCATGAGAACGATCGCATCTCTGGTCATGGTTTCGCTCCTGTGCGCGTTCTTTCCCGTCCCCGGCGCCTTCGCGGACACGATCGAGCAGGAGTGCCGCGATGCGCTCGGCGTCGGGAGCTTCACCGGACGCAACTCTACGCTCATTTACAAGCTGAACCGCTGCGTGAACAACAAGCGCAAGGATGCGGCGATCGACGTGCGCCGCATGCAGGTGGAGGAACGGCAGGAGCTCCGCTTCGAGAACGCGCGCCGCCGCGCAAATCGCATGCTGGAGGAGCAGAACACCGAAGCCAGCCGCGACCTGATCCAGCAGACGCAGGCGCGCGAACGCTTCACGCGCGGGTTCGCGAAGAAGGGCCGCTTCAACCTCTTCCGAAAACAGCGAACGATTGAGCGCAACCAGATCCGCGCGGGCGAATGGGGTGCGGCGATGCCGAAGGAGCTCCCGTCGGCGAAAGACGCGGCGCTTGAGAAGACGCGGCAGGCGTGCGACGGCCTCCTCTCCCGCATGAAAGCCTCCTGCGTCCGGTCGGAACTCCTCAAAAGCCGGCCGACGAGACAGACGGGAAGGTAACAATATGCTTGTGCTAGACTGGAAATTGTCGGGGCGTAGCTCAGTTGGCTAGAGCGCCTGGTTTGGGACCAGGAGGTCGCGCGTTCGAGTCGCGCCGCCCCGACCAACGGCATATGATGCGGACGATGAGCCGAAAATCCACCTGCACCGTCCTCACCGCGTCGCGCAGTCCCGGCATCGGGGACGGGCTCACGTATGAAGCGCATGAACCCCTGAAACCCGGCGTGCCGGTGCGCGTCCCCCTCCGGGAGAAAACGGTGGAGGGCATCGTCCTCGACGTCACGCGCGAGCGACGGCGGCGCTCGTTTCGCCTCAGGGAAATCAAGGAGCGGCTGGACCGCAACCCCCTCCTGACGCGCGCGCAACTGAAGACCCTCTGCTGGATGGCGGAGGAGTACGCCTGCTCGCGCCGGCAGGCGCTCTCGGCCTTCCTCCCTCCCCCGCCCTGGAGCCGATTGCTTCCGCCGTCCGTACCGGCCAATCCCCCCTGCTCCGTCCGACGACCCAAACTCACGCAAGCCCAACAGCAGGCGTACGAGGCGATCACCGGAGACAAGCGTCCCTCCCTCCTCTTCGGCATCACGAGCTCCGGCAAGACCGAAATCTACGCGCAGCTCATCGCGGACGCCATCGAAGCGGGCAAGCAGGCGATCCTCCTCCTCCCCGAAATCCTCCTCGCGGAGTACTTCATCCGGCGTTTCGAGCGCCTGGTGGACCGCGAATGCATTTCCGTCATCCACAGCCGCCTAACGCCCCGGAAACGGCGGGAGGAATGGAAGCGGATTCACGGGGGCTCCGTCCGTCTCGTCGTCGGCTCCCGGAGCGCCCTCTTCGCGCCCTGCCGCGATCTCGGCCTCGTCATCCTCGACGAGGAACACGAGTGGACGTACAAGAACGAACAGGCGCCGCGGTACCACGCGCGGGAGACCGCGGAGGAGCTCTGCCGGAACGCGGGGGCGAAACTCGTGTTCGGCACGGCGACGCCGTCGCTGGAAGCGTGGCACCGGGCGAAGACCGGGACGTACCGCCTCGCTGAACTGCAGGAACGGTACGGGAAACGCGCGCTCCCGTCCGTGCGCGTCATTGATCTCGCGGACGTGCACTTCGGCGACCACTACCCCTTCTCCCCTCCCCTCCTGGAAGCGATAGAGGAACGCCTCGGGAAAAGCGAGCAGTCCGTTCTCTTCCTCAACCGTCGCGGCGTCGCGACGGCGCTCCTTTGCTTCGACTGCCGCAGACGCGTCGTCTCGCCGGATTCCGCGCTCCCGTTCACCGTGCACCGGTCGCCCGCGGGCCAGCCGTTCCTCATGGATCACACAACGGGCGCTGTCACCGACGTCCCCGCGGCATGCCCCCACTGCCGATCCGCGAATTTGAGAGCGGTCGGCGCGGGAACGCACCGCATCGAAGACATCCTCGCGGAGCGGTTCCCCCGCGCGCGCGTCCTGCGCGCGGACCGGGACACCCTCGCGCGCCCCGAACAGGTGCGCCTGCTTCTCTCCGAGATGCGGGAGGGCCGCGCGGATATCCTGCTCGGCACACAATCGGTCGTGAAGGGGTTGGACCTGCCTCAGGTGACGCTCGCCGCCGTCCTCCTCGCGGACATCGGGCTCTCCCTCCCCCACTTCCGCGCCGGGGAACGCGTGTTCCAGCTCCTCACCCAGCTTTCCGGCCGGAGCGGCCGCGCACGGGCCGGGGAAGTGATCATCCAGACGTTCCGCCCGGCCGCCCCCGAAGTGGCGCTCGCCGCGGCGCACCGGACGCGCGAGTACCTCGAACAGGAACTGCGCCTGCGCGAGCACTTCTCCTACCCGCCGGCTCTGCGCATGGTGCGCCTGCTCTACCGGGGAAAGGACGCCCGGTCCCGCGCGGAAAGCGCCACGGCAACGCTGCACAAAACGCATCCGACGCTCAAGGTCGGCTGCTCGGCGACGCTCTTTGGCGGCGGGAGGGAATGGCAGGTCCTGCTCCGCGGCAAAAACCCGCGCGACGCCCTCTCCACTCTCCCGCTCGACGGGGTGTCCGTGGACGTGGACCCGGTGGAGTGCGTATAATATACAACTAAATGGTTGTATATGGTGCATCTGAGATGACCGTGCTGTGACACGGCTGGCTATGCCGCAGGCAGCGGCCTCAATCTCTCCAAGGTGCTCGCGTGCGGGTTCGCGAAGATCTCCAGCACCGCCCGTTCCATGATCTCCGACTCCCCCGCCCCGCGGCAGACGTAGCAGATGCCGGTCTCGGCGCCGCTCCCGATTGCAGCGGCGCCCGTATCCGGTTCGTCGCGCCGGAGGAGCGCGATTCCCTCGAGGGGGTTCCGCCCGGCAGAGGCGAAACGCTTGTTTTCGCTTTGCCATCGGAACATCTCCCCATCCCTCCGCACGTACGCCGTCTCCTTGTTCGGATTGAAGAGCACGATCGTCCGGAGGACATCCGCCGGATCGCGCGCCCCGGGCGCGATGTACCGCAGCTGTTTCAGCCGCAGAGAAGGAACCAGACGCTTCGCCGCCTGCTCGACGGTGCGCTCCTCGTTGTTGACAATGATGGTGTCGATGAAGATTTCGACGGATCGCGGTTGGCGTTCGGCAATCGGCAGCCACGCGCGTTCCCCGGCGGACAGAGCCGCCTGCTCCCTTGCCCCCATTCCCCTCCCCTGCCCGATCCATCTCCTCATCGATTGGAAGTACGGATCGCCGTTCGCCGTCCGCTCCGGGTGGGGCATGAGGGCGACGACGTTCCCCGCCGGATTGCAGATGCCCGCGATCGCGAACAGGGACCCGTTCGGCGTGACGTCCGGATCATCCGACACGCGCCCGGAAGCGTCGCAGTACGAGAACGCAATTTGATCGTTCTTCCTCAATTCCTTCATGACATCTTTATCCTTCGTTGTGAATCGTCCCTCGCCATGTGCAATCGGAATCTGCATGACTCCGTCCCAATCCGAACTCGCACACCGATCACGCGTGCATGATCGCGTCATCCACACCCACTCATTGAGAAATCCGACTGCCTTCCCCCCCACGGCATTGCGCGCGAGGCTCATTCGCAATCCCGACCCGAACGGCACGAGTCCGCTCTCGACGAGTACCTGGGCGCCATTGCAGCAACCAAGAATTACTTTGCCTTTCCCATCTTCATCATGAAGATGCTGGAAAATCGAATCCCGTCCGGCAACCATGCCGGCTCTCCCCCGATCCTCATAGGCAAATCCCGCACCGATGAAATATCCGTCGACACCCTCAAGTTTCTCACGGGAGTCATTCCATCGGAACACAAACGCATCCAAACCGCATCGACGCAGGGCGCAGAGATTCTCCACATCTCCGTTGCTCCCCGGGAAAGAAATGACAGCGATACGAGGTCTCACGGGGCCATCCTACCAGCCTCGCGCTCATACTGTCATCACTTCCTTCTCCTTCCTCCCCCTGCTCTCCTCCACCCGCTCATTCGCCTCCTTCGCCGCCTTGTCGAGATCCTCGAGGAGCGTGTACCGCGCGTCCTCGTCCTTCTCCCGCTTGATTTCCTCGCGTAGTTTGTCCCGCTGCTGGCGCAGGCTGACCCGCGCCTCCTCCGCGAGCTTGTGCACGACCTTGACGAGCGACTGGCGCCGTTCCTCCGTCATCGGCGGGAGGTTAATGCGCAGGACGTGCCCGTCGTTCACGGGAGCCGTCCCGAGGTCCGCCATGACGAGCGCCGTCTCCACCTGCTTCATGACGCCTTTGTCCCACGGCTGGACCACGATGGTCCGGGCGTCCTGCACGGAGATGCCCGCGACCGACTGGAGCATCATCTTCTGCCCGTACGCTTCCACGATCACATGCTCCACGAGTGCCGCGTTCGCCCGGCCCGTCTGGAGCTTGGCAAATTCCGCGTGGAGGTAGTCGAGAATCTTCTTTACGTCCGCTTGGAACAGAGTGATACGTGGATCAGGCATAGGGAATAGTGGAATAGGAAACTACCGGAATAGTAGGACATCCGTCCCCAATATTCCATTCCTCCACTATTCCCTGACCCCCTCTATTCATGTACCAACGTCCCCACCTTCTTCCCCAGCGCCGCCTTCAGCAGATTCCCGCGGTCGGCGAAATTGAAGACACGGATGGGGAGACGCTGTTCCTGGCAGAGGCTGAACGCCGACTGGTCCATCACCCGGAGCTGTTTCCCGATCGCTTCCCGGTACGTCAGGGACGCGTACAGCTTCGCGCGCTTGTCCGCCGCCGGATCGCGGTCGTAGACGCCGTCGACGTTCGTGGCCTTGAGCAGGATATCGCATCCGAGTTCGAGCGCCCGGAGCGCCGCGGCGCTGTCCGTCGTGAAGTAGGGATTGCCCGTGCCTCCGGCGCAGAGGACGATCCGCCCCTTTTCCAGATGGCGGATGGCGCGACGCCGCAGGTAGGGCTCGGCAAGCTGCGGCACGTCAATCGCGCTGCAGACGCGCGTGTGCGCGCCGAGCGACTCCAGCGCGGATTGCAAGCCGACACTGTTCATGATGGTCGCGAGCATCCCTAAGGCGTCGCTCGCGGTCCGCTCGATGCCGCTCTCGGTCGTGTCGCGGAACCGCCAGATGTTCCCGCCCCCCACGACAACCACCACCTGGATTTCTTCATTCACGACCGCCTTGATGCTCTTCGCGACATCGAGGAGGACCGCGTGGTTCAACCCGTGTCCTCCCGGCTTCGCGAGCGCCTCGCCGGAGAGCTTGAGCATGATCCGCCTGTATTTCATCCGGTCCATTATACCAAATGGTGCCCCCGAGAGGAATCGAACCTCTGGCCTGAAGCTTAGAAGGCTTCCGCTCTATCCAACTGAGCTACGGGGGCATCCGGCCTCATTATACCGTCACTGCGTTGTCTATTGAACGCAGAATGCGTCTTGCGCGGACGGCGGCTTCCCGGTTCAATGCATCTCCAAATGGCAAAAAGCCGTCGCGCAGACCGACAGGAATGTTTCCCGGAATATCCGGGGGACGCCCCGCTCGCCCGCGACAGCGAGATCATCATCACCATCGGCGTTTCCTCCGCATCCACCCCGCCCCCGCGGCAGTGCCAATAGCGATCAGACTCAAAGCCGCCGGACCAGTGTCTCCGACAGGCGTATGCCGCGGCGTCACCGGAACGGCGCCGGCGGGCCACGCGACAATCGCCTGCAGAGGGGTGAGCTCATACAGGATTTCGGACGGGAGCGACGGGGCGGACGCGAGCGATGAGGATTGCGACGACGCGGACGCCATCACCGCGGGAGCGGCGGCAATGGGCGCAGGAACGCCGGCGGCCGGCCGCACGTCTTCCGTCGGCACGTTCGCCTCTCTCTCTTCCATCCCTCCTGTCCCCTCACCGCCCTCCATCCCCTCCACCAACCGCACCTCCCCCCCGGGAGAAGGCGTTCCCTGCGCCGATTCCGGGACGGGCAGGAGCGCATAGCGACAGTCGCTCCGGCACCCGATCTGTCCGTCGCATTTCTCACCACGGTCCGTGACCCCGTCGCCGCACTGCGGCAGCGTGCAATCGGATCGGCAGGCATTCGGCCGGACGTTGGAATTCCCCTCGCCCGCATCGCACTCCTCCGCGCTGTCGGCCACGGCATCGCCGCACCAGGCAATACCGCAATCGGTCCGGCAGGCGTCGGGGAGCACGTCCGAGTTCAGAAGTCCGTCATCGCACTCCTCGTCCCCCTCGATCCGGTCGTTCCCGCAGTAACTCCCGGGCAGATGCACCTCCTCGCGCGCGCACGCCTCCGAACATCCGTCCTGAGACAGCCGGTTCCCGTCGTCGCATTCCTCTCCGCCATCCCGCTCTCCGTCTCCGCACACGACGACGATATCACCGGGAAGAGAAACCGGCGTCCGCTCGCATCCGCTCGAGCAATTCCGGTCTCGCGTGCCGTCGTACACGCAGGCTCCTCCGCCGCAATCCTGGCTGCTCCGGCAGGACTGTTCGGGCCTCTCCCCGCACACACTCCCGTTATCGCATTCCTCGTCGTCCTCCGTGCCATCCTCGTTGTCGGCACCCGCCTCCTGCAGGACGCCGTCGCCGCAGAATTCATTGCGGCAGTCGCGGGTGCATCCATCCCCGTCCGCCGGATCCGCTATGCCCCCCGCATCTGTGCATGTCCTTCTGGAAGCGCTGTCCGTCCAGAGCGCTCCGTCGTACGTCCCGCCCCGGCAGGTTCCGCCGTAGTCGCACTCCTCGCCGGCCTGGACGACCCCGTTGCCGCAGACGGCGGGTCCCTGCGATGCGGTCTCGGACGATACGGAGCCGCACGGCGGCGTGAACCGGGTCTTGCAGCCCCCCGTCCCCTTTCCGTTCTTTCCGGTAATCGGCTTCGTGCAATACGAATCGCCGCACACGGGGACGGGACCGGTCGTCGGCTCGCAATCCTCCCCGATGTGCGTCGTCACCTGTCCGTCGCCGCAGAAGAGCCGCACGCAGTTGTAATCGCAGGGGCCGACCCCGTTGAACCGCCCCTCGTCGCACTGCTCCCCTTTCGACGGTTCCGCAATACCGTTCCCGCAACCTTGCGGAGGCGGCGGCCGCTTGTAGTACGACACGGAGGAACCAGCGGACGACAACCGGTTGCCGCCCCCGCCCCCGCCCCCGCTGATCCGCGTCTGACAGTTCGTCGCGCATGTCGCTGTGTTCGGAGGCTCGCACGTTTCCGTCCCGTCCCAGACATAATTGTCGCCGCAAACGGCGGCGACGCAGGCATTGGTGCACGCGTCATTATTCGACGTATTCCCGTCGTCGCACGACTCGCCGCTGTCCTTCATGCCGTCGCCGCAGTTCGCCGACACGCATGTCGTCCGGCAGGTGTTGGCGATGGTATTGGAATTGCTCCCTCCGTTGTCGCACTGTTCGGCACCCGCGATGATCCCGTCCCCGCAGGTCGTACTGCAGCCCGACGGCTCCCCCGTGCACGTCCAGCCCGTCTCCACCGCACACGTCGCCGAGCACCCGTCCCCTCCAGACACATCCCCATCGTCGCACGCCTCGCCGAGTTCCCGGATGCCGTTGCCACACTCGAACTGCCAGTTGCGGTTGTTGCCGCCGTCCGTGCATCCGGTCGTGCACGCGAGCGTCGCGCCGCTCCCGGCGGACGTCTGCGCGTGCGTGTCGCGCACGCTCAGATACCGGAGGGACTGGGTGCCCGACGCGTCGAGGATGATGTTCGTCACGCTGCCCGACCGGGAGGTCTTGAGCGTGAGCTGCTCCGCGGAAGACACGCCGCGCAGCGTCAATGCCCCCGATACGCTGAAGACCGCCGTGTGGTCGAGCGTGAGCGTCGCCGCCGCCGTCGTCACGATCTTCGTGAGATTGCGGAACTGTGTGGCGCCGCTCAGGGTCTGGGTGGTCCCGTCGAGGGTGACGGTCCCCTGCTCCGCATTGAAAGAAGCTTGGTTATTGATGTGCCCGGAAACGGCCACCGCATGATTGCTCGCGGACACGTCCAGTCCTCCGGCATAGATACCAAGATCGCCATTGACGTCGAGCGGCGACGTCAGCATGTACGTCCCGACGCCCGTGGACCGGTCCCCGTTCGCAAGATTCGTTATTTCCGTCGCCGAGAGCACGCGGGAATAGACGCGTACGTCGTCGAGCTTCCCGTCGAAATGATGCCGGTCCGACGAACCGGAGAAAGCACCGATGCGCAGGGCGACCCCGTTCTCGAGGCTCTGGACACTCCCGATCGTGCCGGTATCCGTTGCGTTATCATCCGTTCCGTCCACATAGAGTTCCGTGTTCGCTGCGGAGTCGTCATCCCACACGACCGCTATGTGGTGCCACCCGACCGCCGTAAACGCCGTGGACGAAACGACGGTATAGGTATCGGATCCGTCGGAGACATTCAGGTTCAATTTGTCATCCGCGTCATCGATGTACAGCGCGTATCCCGCGTCCGACGTGCCCGTCCCGTTCTTCTTCGCGAGGATCACGTCGTGCGTATCGGCGGTATCCCTGTTGAACCAGCCGGTGATCGTGAAGTCCCGCCCGTCGATGATGTCCCCCGCATCGCCGATGTTGACGAAATCGTCGCTCCCGTCGAATGCGAGGGCATACGGGTTCTGCGCGCGCAGGGTGCCGGGGTCCGCGGTCCATCCTGTCCCCGTCTGCGCGTGGCCATTCATGGAACCGTCCATCCTCTGTCGCGACACGTCGCGCACCGTGCTGCCGGTGCCCGCGTCGAACGGCCAGTACGCGAACAGGCCCGTATCGATGATCAGATTCTGGAACGCATTGCTCCCCATTTTCAGCGTCTCGCTCGCGGCCGTCGAGGTGAGGAGCACGCCGGTGGACGTCGTAAAGGACCCGCTCGACGTAACGAGCGACCCCGAGACGACGAGCGTATTCGTGCCCATCGCGAGCGTCCCGCTCGCGACTTCGAGATCGTGCGTCTGGATCTTCCCTCCCGGAACGAAATTCGCGCCGCGCGCGAGGTACAGCTCCTTGTCCGCCTGCACTTTCAGGAGACTCGCCGCCCCGACGGTATAGATCGCGAGGATGTCCGCGTCGCCGCTCCCGTCCGCCGTGTCGAGCACCGCATTCGTCATCGCCACGGTGCCCGATTCGCTCCGGACGATGAGATGATTCTGATAAATATTGAGCCCCGCAATGGACTGCCCGCTCGCCGTATCCTCCGACCCGACGTTGAGAACGAGCACCCCGTCCTCCGTTTCGTCATCCAGGAAAAGAGTGAGAATATTGCTCCCGGTGAGTTGCGCGACGAGGGAGTACGCTCCGTTTGAGTCCGTTTCGTCCGTCTGCGCGACGGCCGTCCCGTTCACCGATACCGCGACAGTCTTGTTCGCCCCGATATTCGTACTGCCTTCGTTCGTGTAGACCGTTCCGGAAATCGTGATGCTGTAGCCATAGAGGATCGGAGGGGGGTAGAACACGATTTTCGGCCGCGGCGCAATTTCCAATTTCGCCTGGTACACGAAGAGCGCACCCATCAGTCCGACGGATCCGGTGACGATCAGCCAGTGCAGGAATGTGTATCGGCGCATGTACGACGGAGATCGCGGATGCAATCTATCGATTATACCACAATTCCTGGCTCCGCGGTATCCCGCCGATTTGCCGTCCATTACAGCAAATGTTATAATGAACATGTGACAGACATCCGTTCCGATGCCCATCGCAGGATGACGAAAATCGTGTGCACGATCGGTCCGGCAAGCGCGTCTCTTCCGGTGATGGAGTCCCTCGCGAGGAACGGCATGGACATCGCGCGTCTGAATCTCTCGCACGGCACGTACGACCAGCACCGGACGACCGTCGCCGCCATCCGGAAACTCTGCGATGCGGGGCCCTACTGCATCGGCATCATGTTCGACACGAAGGGCGCGGAAATACGCACGGGACTCCGTCCGTCGCCTCTCGCCGTGACCGAGGGGGATGAAATCCTGTTCGTCGAGGAGGGGAAGGCCCGTTCCCCGGCGGATATCGAGGTGAACTACGGCGCGTTCGCATCGGATGTCCGGGAGACGGACCGCATCCTGATTGACAACGGGGAACTCGCGTTTGGCATCGTGCGGATCCTCCCGGACGGATCCGTCCTCGGGCGCGCCCAGCAGAGCGGCACGATTGGCAGCCGCCGCCACATCAATCTTCCCGGAGCCGACCTCGACCTCCCCCCCCTGACGGCGGACGACTGGAAAGACATCGCATTCGCGATCGAGCAGGGGGCGGACTTCCTCGCACTCTCCTTCATCCGCACCGCCGATGACGTGCGCGCCGTACGCGCATTCGTGCGAGAACGGAAGGGCGGGATCCAGATCATCGCTAAAATCGAAACCCGGCAATCCGTCGAGAATATCGCGGAGATCCTGAATGTTTCGGACGGTATCATGGTCGCGCGCGGCGATCTGGGGGCGGAAGTGCCTTTCGAGGACGTCTTCGTGATCCAAAACGAACTCGTCGCGCGCTGCCGGGATGCGGGGAAGCCGGTCATCGTGGCCACGCACATGCTCGAGAGCATGACGGAGCATCCCATGCCGACGCGCGCGGAAGTCACGGACGTCGCGCACGCGGCGGAACTCGGCGCGGACGCCACGATGCTCTCCGGCGAAACGGCGAGCGGGAAGCATCCCGCCCTCGCCGTCGAGGCGATGCGGCGGATCATCGTCGCGACGGAGGAATATGGCCAGCGCTTCCGCACGGCGTATCCGGCAGCGGTGCACAACGAGCAGGAGGCGCAGGCCGAAGCGGCGGTGTCGCTCGCGGATGCCTCGGGAGCGGACGCACTCGTCGTGTTCACCCGCGAGGGGAACACCGCCCGCGTCGTGAGCAAGTTCCGTCCGCGCGTGCCGGTCATCGCGGTCACCAGCTCCGCGGAGACGCAGAGGCGCGTGAAGCTCTACTACGGCGTCACCCCCGTTGTCGTGACGTTCAGCGATCCGGAATCCACCGTACAGGCGGGTCTCCGCGCCGCAAAGGAGGCGGGACTGATCCACACAGGAGAACGCGCGGTGCTGATCTCCGATTCAGAGGCCAAAGACGCGCCGGTGAGCACGGTGCAGATGCGGGAAATCGCGTGACGTCGGTGTTACGAGTCGTTCCAACGATGCCACGGCATTTCCAATTCACTCAACGGAATATCGTCCAGGGAAACGGGTCCCGTCTTCTTCCCGGTCGTTTCCTCTTTCCGTCGCGCTCGCTGCCCGGGTTCGCGCAGATAGACGTACGCGAGGGACGCGAGGAGCCCCGCCGTGACGAGGATGCCGACGCCGATGAACGTGCCGCCGTGCAGGAGGAGAATGCTTTTCGCCGTGCATTCCTCCGTACACCGGTCCCCGCCGTCGCACTCCTCACCGCCGTCCCGGATCCCGTCGCCGCAGGAGGCCAGCCGGCACGTTGACCGGCAGGCGTCCGGCCGGGCGTCCGAATTCCTTTCACCCGCGTCGCACTCCTCGAATTTCTCCTGTTCCCCGTTCCCGCAAACGGCTTCGCGCGCGCACCGGTCACTGCAACCGTCCCCATTCCCGCTGCCGCCGTCATCGCACTCTTCCCGCGACTCCCGGAGCCCGTTCCCGCACATGGGGATGCGGCAGTAATTCGGACAGGCATCCGCGTCGTCGGTGTTCCCGTCGTCGCACTGCTCGAGGCCCTCGCGCACCCCGTCCCCGCAGACGGGCAGAACGCAGTCGTTCGGGCAGTCATCGAAAGTCTCCTTGTTGCCATCATCGCACTGCTCGAGACCCTCGCGCACCCCATCTCCGCACAGGGCCAGGAGACAGTCATTGGGGCACGCATCGTAGTGATCGATATTCCCGTCGTCGCATTCCTCGCCCGACTGCTGGATCGCGTCGCCGCAGCGCGCTCTCGTGCACGCGTTCGTGCAGGCATCCATGTTGATCCCGTTCCCGTCATCGCAATCCTCCCCTTGCTGGACAGCCGCGTCCCCGCACCGCGGCACGGTGCACCGAGCCGAACAGGCATCGGCATCGGCATGATTCCCGTCGTCGCACTCCTCCCCGGCCTGCACCGTTCCGTCCCCGCAGCGCGCCAGCCGACACGTGTTGCTGCAGAGATCGCCATCCACGCGGTTTTCGTCGTCGCACTCCTCCCGCCCCTCCCGTTCGCCGTCCCCGCATACCGCCGACTGGCAATCATTCGGGCAGTCGTCGTAGTTGTTCTGGTTCCCGTCGTCGCATCCCTCCTTCCCTTCGCGCACCCCGTTCCCGCAATCGGAGAGCCTGCAGC
>Ga0209541_10012698_pt1 | contig 12996 bp, 15 predicted proteins | sample RifCSPlowO2_01_FD_184027 | JGI IMG/M metagenome (GOLD analysis project Ga0209541, IMG submission 184027) | Groundwater microbial communities from Rifle, Colorado - Rifle CSP2_plank lowO2_0.1 (SPAdes) (version 2) | ecosystem: Environmental > Aquatic > Deep subsurface > Groundwater | place...
TTTTCCAATCTTTCAGATTCCCATGGATGTCCAGGATTTGAATATTTTTTTCTTGTCTTTCTTGGATGTCCCATTTTATTTTTTCTTATCCCCTTCTTTAGAAGACCTAGATTTCTTTTGTTGCTGTAATTTCTTTTTTTGAACGCCTACAGATTTTCCTTTTCTAAAGTGACCCCTTGTCTTTTGACCTCTAACAGGTAAACCAAAAGCGTGTCTCATTCCTCTGTATGATTTTATCTTTTTTAATCTTTTAATATCAAACTCTTTAGTTAAATTTAATTTTGAACCAGTTAAATGTAAATCCTTACCTCCATCATAATCTTTTCTTCTATTCAATATCCAATTTGGAAGTTTGTTTGGACTAATTATTAAATCTTCAATATCTTTAATTTCTTTTTCATTCAAAGCACCTGTTTTTTTATTCCTGTCAATATTCAAAAAATTACATATTGCATTTGAAAACATAAAACCAACACCCTTTATTTTTTTTAAGGAATTATAAATACCTTTATTCCCATCAAGGTCAGTATCAACAATCCTAATAATAGCTCTTATCTTCTGTTCCATAGTAAAAGAAATTTTAAAAAATTATCTTTATAAATTTAACTAATTCTCAACAAATATTTTATATTTGTCATCTCCTTTCAATTCAGAGATTATTCTTCTCATAATAACCTTCTCAGGATCTGGTAGTAACTTAACCCTGCTCCTTATATCATCAAAGTTTTCAAATTCTTTTTCCTTTCTCTGCTCAAGCAATTCCCACATATGTTTCTTTCCTATTCCTGGAAGCAATTCAACCTGATGTCTTCTCATATTAATTGGTCCAGCTTTATTGAAAAAATATATAAATTTAGGCTCGTTATTTTTAATTAAGTCTTTTAATACATGTACCAGCTCATTTTTGGCAGTTTGGGTTAACTTGTCATAATTTATTTTACCATAAATATGGTGAATTTTATCCCTTTTGCCCTCCCCAGTATAAACTTCCTCCAAAGGTTGTAAAAAAATACCCTTCTTTGGAACTAATTCTAAAAGAATGAAATGATTTTTACCTATAGCTTGTGCTATTGGCGTCTTGATGTGTGCAGGTCTTGTATCGAATGGATGTCCATAAGGCAAAAAATCCAGCACTATGACGTACTCTTCCTTCACATTCTTGTTTAACATATTTTATCCCAATAGCTTTATACATTTTTTATCGTTTCTACTATTTTAGTCAAATCCTCTTGTTTTAAAGTCAAATTCTCACCACTTAATATCGATTTTAAATCATCAACATCATTAGGTAATACATCAACTATCTTATTTATATGTTTATCCTTCAACCTTGAAATATTTAGTTTCACCAAACTCTCTTTTATTTTTTTCAAATCCTTCTTTGCAAACCTACTTATATAATCATAAGTCTTAATAGCCCTTGGACTAATATCCTTATCTCTCTTCTTAATTTGATCTAATTTATCCTTTAACTCATAAATATTTAATGAATTTTCATTTATAATTTCTAAATTTGCCATTTTACAAAACCTTCTTTAAGTGAACTGGATGAACTATCAATAATTTTTGTTTTCTACCATCTTTTATCATAATTTCATAACATCTTCCTTTCTTGTTTTTTACAATTCCATATTTATTATGAAATCTAGGAAAATACATTCCTTTTTGATAAGCGGGCTCTGCTATTAACCTTACTCTATCATATTCATCAAATGTTTGAAAAAACCTGCTAAGGCTTATTTTACCTTTTCTTCTGACGTTCTTTTTTAACTTATACCTAGACTTCCTTCTACTACTACCTATTCTCTTTGCCATAGACAAAAAATATAGAATTTGATTTATAAAACTTTCTAACTGAACAGCTTTGTGTATAAAGTCGCAATTTAGAGCTACTTTTTACACAAAGCTTAACTAGATTCATTCTCTAATTTCTTAAGGATTTCATTCAAGGCATAAAACAAATTATAATCCATAACTTCAGAATTATACATCTTTCCTGAAATATTCAATTTACCAAAAATTTCATATTCAGTATTGTGAACTTTCTTTAAATGCAAACTTAATCTTTCAAAACCAGAATTACCATCTTGAAGTTTTTTGACAAAATTACCAACAATTTTTTTTACGACAACAAACTTATCCTTCTCAACATCTCTAAAATTAATGAGTTCAATGCTATTTCCTAATTCCATCACTTCTTCCATAAACAGAAAGAAATCTTATAAGATAAAAAGGTTTCTATTAAAAGAAAAAAAGATGATTACTCATCATCTCCACCATCGTCATCATCTTTGTCATCATCTTTGTCATCACTCCAATCATCCCCATCAGCACTCAACAAAAATTTAAATTCTTCCTGCATTTTAAATTTACCCCCATATGTTTTCCTTGTGGAATATATAACCCCTATTTAAATTTTGCTATAAAAATAGAAAAGATAAAAACTACTGTATAATCGTTCCAACACCAATCAATCTCCATCTGTTACCTAATCTTCTTGAAATAGAAACATTGTCTCCATAATTAGCACAAACTGGAATTTTCAATCTGACAATTATACCTTTTTTACTTATATCAATAATTTCTCCAATGGTTACGGCAGCATTAACATTTAAGACTAAATTTTCATTTTTCTTCAATGGTTCAACATTCAAATCTTCTTTGGAACCAACAACTCTTTCCAATAATTTAAACTCCAATTTTAAATCATAAAAAACATTTGGAGCTTTTCCTTCAAAACTTACAACATTTCCAGTAAGACTGTCAGATTTAACAATAGAAGGATCCAAATCAGTCAAAATAGCTATAGAGCCACCCGGATTAGCCTGAGTTATTTTATCATTTCCAGACATCAAACTTAAAATTTGTGATTTTATAGTATAATATTTATCATTCAATTTATATCCAGGATTAATTTCTATTTTATCTCCAACTTTAAATATCCCTTGTTTAACAGCACCACCAAGAATACCACCCATTAAATTGCTAATATCTTGTCCTGGTTTATTAACATCAAAACTTCTTGCAACATAAAACAAAGAATCTTTTTTCGTATCTCTTTCAGGAGTTTTAATGTTTTCTTCTATGGCTTCTAATAATAAATCAATATTAATATTATGTTGAGCACTTATCGGTACAATTGGAGCTTTTTCAGCAATAGTTCCCTTAACAAATTGTTTTATTTGCTTGTAATTATTTAGGGCTTGTTCTTTAGTCACTAAATCTATTTTGTTTTGTACAATTATAATTTGTTTTATACCTATAATTTCCAAAGCCATTAAATGTTCCTTAGTTTGTGGTTGGGGGCATTCTTCATTAGCAGCCACTAATAATAAAGCACCATCCATTATAGCAGCTCCAGATAACATAGTTGCCATGAGAGTTTCATGTCCGGGCGCATCAACAATAGATATAGTTCTCAATAATTTAGCATCTTTACTTTTTTTTGTTGTATATGTATCTTTATCTTTGTAAATAGAAAAATTTGCGTAACCTAATCTTATTGTAATCCCCCTCTTCAATTCTTCAGAATGAGTATCAGTCCATTTTCCTGTAAGCTGTTCAGTCAATGTAGTTTTTCCATGATCCACATGACCAATCATTCCAAGGTTAATTTCAGGTTGATTCCCCATAAATAAAAAGATAAAAGTTAATTTATAAAAGTATTTCTTTTATTCTTCAGTTTTCTCTTCCTTATTTTCTTCTGTTTTTCCGAAAATTTCACTCAATTTTTTTTCGCCTTCTTTAAGAACATTGAGATTAATTTGCTTAATGTCTTCAGCTATAATATTTCCTCTAACAGTTTTTCTTTTTCTCATACCTTTTCTATCTATTTTAACTCCAGGAGCCTTGTTTAACAATAATTTTTTTCTTGCAGCACTAGGTAAATCATATCTCATCGGAAATCCATCCTTATCACTACCACCGGTAATTTCAAATTCATAATTTTTGAATCCAAATGTATTCCCAGAAATTTTTTCTTTCATTTTTTTATTTAGAAAAGCTTGACCTTCTGTCTCACTAAGCTCTTTGCTATATCCCTTTCCTTTGTTGTTTATTACAAGCTTGAACATTTAAACTCCCCATAAAGGATTTTCTTTCCTTTTTATGTTTATTATTTCTTTTAACAACTCAACTTCCTCTTGATTTAAAAGCTTTTTCATATCCTTTAGCTTTCTAAAAGCTGATTCATTCATATCAGAAATAAACATATCTCCCTCTATAATCTGTCTTCCAACAGTAACGGAGGGCATAGAAACAGCTACTTGTTTATTCTTTTGAGCCTCACTTGCTCCTTTTCCATCCATCTGTATGGATTTAACTTCTCCAACTTTGCTTCCATCCAATTTCATAAACTGCATTCCTACCTTTAAAGTTCCAGACAATACTTCAACACCAACAACAGCAGGATTGCTCTGTCTAAAAATATAATTTCTTAAAAATACAAACTTGCAAGGTTTACTTATATCTTGTAATTGTCTTTCCTCAATTTCCTTAAACTTATCTTCTCTATACTTCTGAAGATCCTCAATAATTCTATAAACAACATTGTTAGTAATTACTCTAACATCTTTTAGTTTTACATCTTTAATATTAAATCCTAGAATAACTTTGTTCAATTCATCTTGTGATTCAGCATCAACAATATCTTTTTTGTTTATTTCCCCTATAGAAGCTTTGCTTATCTTAATTTTTTTTTCTTTCAGCATAAATATGACTGCTTCTAAACTTCCAACAGAGTCAGCCTTTACAATTATTCCATCCTTATCAGTTTCAATTAAGACTTCCTTGATTTCATTTTGTATTTCTTGTTTTATTACATTAAGATTTTTATTAGCAACTCTCAAAGGCATTCCAGAAACAACATCATTCAGCTCTGGACCAGAAACAACAACTGAAGAAGAAGCATCAACGCTTTTCATGCTTTTTCCATTTTCAAATATTCCCCTGACTTTACTTGTTACTATCTTTGTCATTCCACCAACAAGAATAGTATCATTTACATTTAAACTTCCATCATAAAGAATAACATTCAAAACAAAACCCAATCCTTTTTGTTCATTAACTTCTAAGACAACGCCTTTTCCTTGTTCTTCTTTTTCAACTTTTAATTTTTCTTCCAAGAATTTCTGTGCCAATCCAGAAATAATCATTATTAATTCAGGAATTCCTTCTTGAGTCAAAGCAGAAACAGGAACTATTGCAATTTGTTTTGTATAATCTTGAACTCTATCAAATCTTTCAGCATTAAATCCATATTCATACAATTTACCAACAATTTCGTACAATTTTTGATCAAGTATATTTCTTACAAATTCACCTTGAGAATTAATAGATTCAATCAAAGTTTTGTTTATGCTTCCTCTCCATCCACTAAGTAAATCTATTTTATTCAGAGCTAAAATAAAGGGGGTTTTATAATGTTTTAATATTTCAATTGCTTCTATTGTTTGTGGTTTGAAACCTTCTCTAATATCAATAACCAAAACTGCAATGTCAGCAATATTTCCTCCTCTTTTTCTCAATGAAGTAAAAGAGGCATGTCCGGGTGTGTCTATAAATAAAATTCCAGGTAAAGTAATATCAAATTTTAATTTAGCTAATAAATTTCCAGTTAATTTTTTTAGATGTTCAATTGAAACTTTACTGCAAGATATTTTTTGAGTAATACTTCCTGCTTCACCCTTAACAACTGAAGTTCCTCTTATTCTATCCAAAATAGAACTTTTCCCATGGTCTACATGACCAACGAATACACAGGTAGGACTTCTCAAGGATTTCATAGAATACAAGAAAAAATCAAACTTTTAAATGTTTTTATAAAAAGAATTATAAACAAAATATTCAACTTTAATAATATGAAAGCAGCAGTTTTATTTTCAGGTGGAAAAGATTCAATGTATTCCTTTTACAAAGAAAGAAATAATTACGAAGTAGTTTGTTTAATTTCTCTATTTCCAAAGAAATCAGATTCATACATGTTTCATTATCCGAATATAAAATTAGTAAAAAATCAAGCAAAAGCATTACAAATTCCAATATTAATAAAAAAAACAGAAGCAAAGAAGGAAGAAGAATTGAAAGATTTAGAAATAATTATAAAAAAAGCAATAAATAAATATAAAATACAAGCATTAATTTCTGGAGCATTGGCATCTAATTATCAAAAATCAAGAATAGAAGATTTATGCAAGAAACTAAACTTAAAATCAGTAGCTCCTCTATGGCATATTAATCCTGAAGAATATCTTAAAGAATTAATAAAAAGTAAATTTGAAGTAATAATTACTTCTGTGTCAGCAGATGGTTTGAATGAATCATTCTTAGGGAGAAAGCTGGATAATAAACTAATTGAAGATTTAAAAAAATTAAATATTCACCTTGGTGGCGAGGGAGGAGAATACGATTCCTTTGTTTTAAATTGCCCTTTATTTAAACATAAATTAGAAATAAAAAAGCAAAGAATAGAAATGGAAAGTAAAAACACCGGAAAATTAATTATTTATCTAAAACCATAACTAACACTAATACTTGCAGTTACTGTTACATCTCCTGGATTTACATCAATACTACTTATCGAAGCACCTTCTGCATAAGAAACATCCTTAAACATAGGATAATAATCAACAGTTGAATCTGTTATCTTTACAATTTTTGTTATTTTAACTCCCAAACCATCAGCAATAGCATCTGCCTTTAATCTTGCATTTTCACTTGCTTTCTTGTAAGCTTCTTCTCTTGCTAATTTTTCTGTTTCATCTTTCAAAGTAAATTGCAATCCATAAATTTGATTTGCTCCGCTTTCAATGGTCTTGTCAAGAATATCCCCAGCCAAATCTATTTTCTCTGTATCAATCTTAATATTATGACTTACTATATAACCATCAATTTTATTATTTTCCCAATCTCTATTTGGATAGACATTATATGATTCAGTAGAATATTCTTTTTCACTTAATCCCAAATTTTTAAGGGATTCATAAATTTTATTTGTTACTTTTGTATTTCTTTCTTCAGCCTCGCTTGCACTATTTGCAGTTATTTCAACACCAACATTAATCAAAACCCTATCAACAGACTTTGTAATTGTTGTTGATTCAGAAACATCAATTGTTTTACTATCTCCACTTAAACCTGAAAATTTGATAACTCCAAGAATAACTATTCCTAGAACTATAATGATAAAAATTATTCCAAACAAATATGGAATACCAAACGACTTAAAATCTTTCATATAAAATAAAAAGAAAACTAATTTTTAAATGTTACTAAACCGGTCTTAACTTTCCCCATTTCTCTAAAGCCATGCTTAACTGCGGACACTGCGGACAACCGCGCGCACCAAGTATATAAACATCAAAATATTAAATACATTAAAAATGAATAAAAGAGAAATTAAAGATAAATTTAATTATTTAAGAGGGAAATATGGTGAACTTTTGATAAAATTGAATAGAAATAAGATTAATTCATACAAATGGCATGAACATATTTTCAAAGAATTCAATGAAAAAGAAGTATCATTTATTTTTGGACAAAATATTTGGAAGTTTTCAAACGAAAAAGATTGTGAAATAAATTTAGGAAAAGGAACAAAAGTAGTAATAAATAAAAATTCATCTAAGTTAATAATCTCTCCAAAAAAAGCTGGAATACTAACTTGGATATGCTGTGATGGATATATGTCAACTCATAGTGGGGGGCATTATATTTCAATAAAAGATGATGATATACTTGTATTTGACTATTTTAAAAAAATTGTTGAAAAAACTTATGAAAAAGTTAATTTTCAGATTACTAAGATAAAAAATAAAAATGCTTATCAATGTTTATTTTGTTCAAAGGAAATATTTAAAGATATTCTAACCTATATCCCTTTATCTCATACGAGAGATTGGTCTATACCAATTGAGTTACTGAGTAAGGAAGCAAAATTAGAAGTCTTAAGAATTTTAGCTCATGCTGAAGGAACTGTATTCAAAGCGTCTAGAAGTAGAGTAATAGAAATAACATTAGCTAACCTAGAAGCACTTATACAATCACAGTCTTTACTTGAAGAATTTGGGATTCCAAGTAAATTAAGGAATGATTTTTCTGGAGGTTGGAAAAGATATAAAATTAAAATAAGTAGAAGGAATAATCTAGAAAAATTTAGAGAATTAATACATTTTATACCTAACACTAAAAAGTATGATAAATTTGAGAATATTTTAAATGGGTATAAAGAATATCATAAACAAGATTGCAGAGAAATATTACTAGAAACAATAAAGAACAACAAATTTTTAACAAATAAAGAATTAACAAAATTATCTGGATTTGATATAAGTACTATTTCAAGAAATTTAAAAAAACTAAAAGAAGAAGGACTAATAAATCATAACAAAGGGATAGAAAATTCAAAAAATTGGTTCAGTACATTTTAAACTGGAATAACATGTCCCCATTTGCCTAAAGCTTCTTTCAATTCTTTGTGGGTTTTAGAATATTCTTCCAAAGAAATATTATTCATTGTAGCATCTATTGCTTGTCTTACAGATTTTGCACCTGCTTCAGTACCACTTGGATGCCCATGACACCCCCCTCCTATTTGGATTGCGATATCATTTCCCATATGTCTCATAATGTAAGGCACAGATCCTGCGTGTAAACCTCCGCTAGAAACAACCAAAACTGGTTTTATACTATTCCATTTTTGATTAAGAACGTGTTCTTTTGCATTAAAATGAATGGCCATCTCCTGTTCCAATTCATGTTCAATTCTTAGAACTTCATCCTTTTTGCCAACTAACTTCCCTTTTCCAACAGTTCCAACATGCAAACTATCTCCTCCAACTAATCTCACAAATTTAGCCAAGGTCAACATAGACATTCCGTGTTTCGGATTTCTAGTAAACATTGCATGCATTGCTCTATGACTCCAAATAGCCATATGATTATCATGACAAAATTCCCTCAAAGTTTGAAATGCAGCAAAACCAGCAGTCACAACATCAAGCATAACAAATTCTCCACCATGATTTTTAACAAATTTGGCTCTCTTTATCATCTCATTAGTCTCAGCAGTAACATTAGCCAAAAACATTTTTCTTTCTCTGGTTTCTTTTTCAATTTTATCTCTTGTCTTAAGAACTTTTTCTGTTGTTTTGTAAAAATTAACAAATTTTTGTGAAGTCATATTTTCATCCGTTTTAACAAAATCAAGACCCCCCTTCCATATTTTATATGCAACATCATTAAATTCATTAGTATTCATTCCAACTTTTGGTTTAGGAACAGATGCAGTTAATGGTCTGTCATAAATTTTGAATAATTTTCTTATTCCTTGAATTCCATACTCTGGACCTCTAAAACTATCAAGCATAATCTTAGGAAAATGAACATCTTCCAATTTTAAATTTTTAACGGCCTTCATTCCAAAGATATTACCAGCAAAACTAGATAATAATTGAGGAGAGCTTCCTAATTCAAATAATTCTATAGGGTAAGCAATCTTGACATAATTTTCTTTTACTTCAAAGGCTCTTCCCCTAATTTTTCTTATGTGTGGTTTTAACGTAGAAAGAGATGACCACGTGCCATTTGATGACTCTGATGCAATTCTTCCAACACACTCGTGAACAGAAATTCCTCTTGCAGGTTCAAATCTGAATAAACAAACTAAATCAGTGCTACTAGGTTTATATTTTAAATCAACGAAATCAAGATACTGTGTAATCTTAAATCACCTCTAATTCTAAACTTCTTTCCTTTCTTTCAAAACTAAATCCAATTATTGGACTAAATCTTTTATACCATTTATCTGCATCTGACCTAAGAGTTAAAACTCCAATTTGAAGATAGGTTCCCTCTACTCCTTCACATATTAATCCAATTTGAACACCATATAAGTGTTGTGCATTACATGTTAATCCAATTTGTGCTCCAATCAATTTTGCTCTAGATTGAACTTGATTAGAAAATCCAATTTGAGCACCAATCATCACACCCTCATCAAAATCAGTTAAAGTACCAACTTGTAACCCCTTAAAATTCCCTTCAATCTCATTATTAAATAAATAACCAGCAAATTCCATTTTAATCACCTCAATAATTTAAAGAAATAGTTGTTTAAAAATGTTTTCTTAAAAACAAGGTTCAACTTTTCTATATTTAGAAATGTCTTCTCCCCTAAGATGAGCAACAATAACATCAGCAGTATAATCAATTCCATCCAAAGTTCCATAAGTGTACATTAACCCTTGATTAACAACTTCCAATCTATTTCTTAAAGAATCTGCTCTACGTAAAACTTCCACGGGATTTTCATTTTCTCTAAAAACAACACCTAATCCTAATTTTTCAATTGTTCTTTCATTAAAATAAATTTCAGGATCATCTCCATTAACATATGCAGGAGTTATTAAAGGAGTTCCAGTCATATGGGATAACCAAACACTGCTCCAACCACTTCTAGCAAATTGATATCTTATATGTGGATTTGCAACAAAATCTGGAGTATGACCATTATCAGCATTTTTTATATCTTTTACAAAAGGAGGACAATATAATTTCATTCCAAATTCACCAATTTGATTAAATAATTCCATCAATCCATCAATACCAGTAATCATTACATACATTCCTTCTTGAACTTCTTCATCATTATCTTTTGGAACATGAATAAAAGGAGGAGTAAATATTTCATTCTTCCATCTTTTTCTAGCTCCATTATAAGAAAAAACAAAAGGCTCTGGCATAAAATGCAATGTCTTGTCATCTTCTATTTTATGAGCTATTTCTCCTACTTCTCTCAACAAAGAAGAATCAAAGCCCAAATCTTCAGACATAGCAAAATGTAATATTTGAGAAAAGAAACCAATTGTTGTATAAAATGAATTTTCATAACCAGTAGCAACCCTTGGATTATGTGAAAGTTCAAAACTAACATCACTTCCTTTGACCAATACTTCTTTTCCATCAAAAGTTTTTGTTCTCAAAGTCCCACTCAAATAATTTCTTAATCTTTCCTCCAAACTAGGTTGATTTTTTAGTAAAAATTCTAAATTTTCTTGATAATTTCCAGTTTTGAAAAACAATTCATACAAAATTTTTCCATAAAATTCATCAAATAAAATCAAGTCACTTTCACCATGTTCTTCTTTTATAATTTTTTTCTGTCTATCACCATAAACCAAAGGAACAACAATAGGCATTTTTTCTTTCAATCTCTGATTAACAGCTAAAGCTAAATCAATAGTTCTAGAGTAAGGTCCATTACCATGTGCAAAAGTAGTTATAATGTGTGTCATTTTGTACTTTCAACTCTTTCCCAAGCATCCTTGTAATGTTTTCTTTTGATTTTAGTATCATAAAAAACATTCAACCACATATACAATCTCGCAATAAATAATCCAATTGTCCAATTAAATTCCCTGAAATTTTTTGGATAAGTCAAGGCTGAAATAGTTCCCTTAAATATTTCATTTTTAAAAGATTTAACTCTGGGAACTGTTTTAACATCAATATATTTTCCTAAAGTCTCGTGAGCTTTACTTGTTCTTTTTCTTTGTTTTAACCAATCTTTAAAATTATCAGGATTTTTAACAAACACTTTTGCATTTTCCACATAGCCTATTTTATATCCCTTGTAATAAAACAAATAAGGAATATAAGTATCTTCAGCAACATCCAAAGGCATTTCTTTTATTATATTGTTTCTAAATGCAAATAAATATCCACTACATTCTAAGAATTTACCTTTTTCATAAAGTTCTTTTCTTATTTTATGAGCTCCAGCATCAGCAAGCAAATGACTCCAATATCCATATCTTTCATCTTTTTCATTTGCGCTAACAACTCTGCCAGTAACAACACCAATTTTAGGATCTCTAAATTTCTTAATGATTTCATTAACAGAATTATCACTTACATAAACATCCGCATCAGTAAATATAAGAATATCAGATTTCAATTCCTTAAAAATTAGATTTAAAGCATAACTCTTTCCTTTGCCGGGATCAAAGAAATATTTAACATTATTTTTCTTGTACTTTTCAGCAAGTTCTTTAGCTTCCTTATCTGGAGAAATTAAAATTATTTCATGTTCATGATTAATTTTTTGATTCAGAAAACCTTGAATAGATTTTTCCAATAATGGTTCATGAAAAGAAGTAATAATTATAGACACTTTTTCTTTTAACAATTTTTGAATATTTTCAAAAACTTCTTCTGGTTTTATTGTATCAATGCATCTTGGTTTTGAAAAGCATTCATTTTTGTAAAAACAACAAACCTTCTTCTTTGGTTTTAATTTATTTCCAAGACCATAAATCTCAATTTCTTGCATTGAAGTTGGACCAAACAAAGAAATAATTTTTCTTTTTAATGCTAATGCAATATGCAAACCCAAACTATCAGAAGTAACAAAAAGATTACAAATGTTTATCAAGGCAGGAAACTCAAATAAGTTATTCCCACAACCAGTATTTATAATTGGAACTTTAGCTCTAGAAATAATTTGATTATTTCTTTCTATTTCATCAGGACCACCAAATAATATTATTTTAGCATTAAGTTTTTTGTGTAACAATTCAGCCAATTTAGCAGTATTTTCAACATTCCATCTTTTTGCAAACCACCTTTCACCAGAGCCAGTATTTAGACCAATAATTAAATCCCCATCACAAATATTATATCTTCTTTTAAAACTTTGACCAAATTTTTCTTGATTTTCAGTTAAGTTAAGAATGATTTCAGAATTATATGGTTTTACTTCAATAATTTCATGCATAATTTGTTGATATGTTTTTTTGTTATTAGCTTTTAATTTATCATTTTTCGGTTTTTCCCCCAAAGCACTCATGTCATATAATTCTTTTGCAGAAAGGGTTGGAACTATTTTTCCATTATCAAGATAAAGACCAGCAATTTTTTCTTTATTGATTCTTGAAGCTAAAGCACAAGCCTCATAATCTTCATCCAAGTTAATGACAAAATCAAATTTCTGAGTGTGTA
>Ga0209541_10012699_pt1 | contig 12995 bp, 14 predicted proteins | sample RifCSPlowO2_01_FD_184027 | JGI IMG/M metagenome (GOLD analysis project Ga0209541, IMG submission 184027) | Groundwater microbial communities from Rifle, Colorado - Rifle CSP2_plank lowO2_0.1 (SPAdes) (version 2) | ecosystem: Environmental > Aquatic > Deep subsurface > Groundwater | place...
TGGGAACTGCTCTTGATGATAGCGCGAGTTCATTCGCCATTGGCGGGAGAGCTATAGATGGGGCGCGCAATTTTTCTGGCTCCCTAGACGATGTTCGTATCTATAACAGGGCGCTGTCGGCGGGGGAGGTAACGCAACTATACAATCTAGGGGGCGTAAAAGTGAAAGCACCGAGCAATACGGGATTAGTTGGATATTGGTCGTTCAACGAAGGTACGGGCAATAAGGCGCAGGACTTTTCTGGTGGCGGCAACACTGGCACGCTGACCAACAGCCCCGCTTGGATAGACGGTAAATTCAGCAAAGCGCTCAATTTTGATGGGACGAATGATTTTGTGAATTTAGGAGATGTCGTAGACATTGGGACAAACGACATGTCTATTAGTATGTGGTTTAAGACGCCCATAACAGGACTGAACAAGACACTGATTGCAAAAGAAGGAGGAGTATCTCCTACTTGGGGGCTCTATTCCATCGTAGCTGGTGCTGGATATTCAGAAGGAGCTATCAATGCACAGTTCACAATGGATGGTAGCAATTATATCAATGTTGTAACCAATGTCGCATTTTCCGATAATAGCTGGCATCATGTGATATGGGTGGTAGATAGAGATGTGCTGGCGGGAAAAGTTTATATTGATGGAGTATTGCGAGGATTGGCATTAAACACGATAGCGGGGTCTTTGGTTGGAAACATGACCAATGCCGCTAATTTACGAATCGGAGCAAGAGATATTAGCGGTTCCCCACTTTATTTTTCCGGCTCCATTGACGAAGTCCGCATATATAATAGGGCGCTTTCTGCTAGCGAGGTTTTAAATCTATACAATGCAAGATAATAAAAGTACCCGTCCGCATATATTCACCCCGTTAGAAGTATTCACTTCTAACGGGGCAAGCAGGGCGCTGAGCGCGACAGAATCCATACGGAGGTTAAACCTCCGTATTAAAATCCTGCGGGCGATTAGCCAACCAGTCGTTTATATTATGCTCAAAATCTTCTTGTGTAGAAAAGTAGTCTGGGAATTCTGATTTATTGAGTATGATTGCATGCGCTCGTGTTTTTCCAAGAAAGTCCTGATAGCTTGAATAGGGATATGATAAAAGGAATTTTGTACGATCTTCATTTGCTCTTGCTAGTTCTACTGGATTTAAGTGTATGTAAGAAAATAAATATTTCAGATATTCGTCAGAGTCGGAATGTTGAGCTTTAAAAGATCCTTGGAATAGACTGCCATTTCTATCTCGCGTGAGATTGAAATACATCGTGTATCCAGTTGAAAGTTTTTGCATAAACTTGGCGATACCACCAGCACAGATTTCGCGAAGCAATAAATGAAAATGATTTGGCATAAGCGCATATGCGCCGATAGCTACGATCCTCTCTTTGTCGGGGATCTGTACGGAGGTTAAACCTCCGTATCCGTCTGATAGGCGATACTCCACTGGTTTTGTGCTGTTGCAAAGATGAAGCATTGCAATAAATCTTTGGTAATCTTGGTCTCGTTCAAAGATAATTCGTTTATCAACTCCACGATTATAGACATGATAATATTCCCCCTCTTCAATAATTGTTTTTCTTGCCATAGCTACAGTGTATCATACAGTTTTATACGGAGGTTTTTATACAGAGGTTAAACCTCCGTATAATGGAAAATGAGAAAACCAAAAGGCCGCTCAATATTGAGTAGCCTTCTGTTCGGTAATATCCCCACCTGCTCGCTCATTCTGAACTTCACGAGTAGGATTGGTGCGCGGGTAACCTCTCATAAAAATATGATCGGTGTCGATGGAATATGTAAGCACCATACACACACAACATCCAAGCTTGCTGTCCGAGTTCAGTTCAGTCGGCAAGCATAGTAAAACTGACACATGGATTATATCGCAGATTATTATTTGTACAAGTTATCGTTTTTTTGAGTGCGCTTATTGTGTTATTATTGTTCTATGATTGTTTTGAATTGTTGCGCCAACCCCATACGGAGGTTTAACCTCCGTATGGGAAAAGATAAGTCTTCCTTTGGAGGTCTCACCTTGATTATGCTATGATACTTACATGAAACAGTACAACTTTTCAATAGTTATTGAGCACGATAAAGATGGCTTTTTTATTCGTTGTCCCGAACTTCAAGGGTGCTATACACAGGGCAATACTTACGAAGAAGCGATTGATAACATAAAAGATGTTATCAAATTGTGCGTAGAAGACATGCGAGAGAATGATGAGGAAATCGTTCTCCCAGATTCAATTAGTCTTTCAACCATCGCGATTACAATTTAGTTAGCCAAATCCATGTCTCCAAAACTTCCTCGCATTACAGCGAAAGATATCGCGAGAATCATTGAGCACAAAGGATTCGCGCTATGGCGTCAAACCGGAAGTCACGGGCATCATCTTACATCCTAAGGTTTTAAAAAGTATACTTAAGGATGCAGACCTGAAGGCAAGGGATCTTCTATAAAGATATATGACCAACGACCAAAGACCAATGACTAAAACTCCGAGTAAGGTGAGACCTTACAACCACTTCATACGGAGGTTAAACCTCCGTATGGGAAAAGGTGAGACATCCATGGGAGATCTCACCTTGATCGGCTTGTTAGTTACGGTTTTGTTTTTTGCTTTTGCCGTGCCTTCTGCGCAAGCCATCAACCGGGCGCCGAATAACCTAGGGCTGGTAGGATACTGGTCTATGGAAGACTGTAAACAGACAAGAGCCACTGATTTTAGTGGTAATGGTAATCATGGTGTGCTGACTAACTTTGCTCTATCTGGCTCTACCTCCAACTGGGTAACGGGGAATGCGGCAAAAAGGGGGTGTGCGCTCAATTTTGACGGGAGTAATGATTATGTGGATGTCGCAGACTCTGTTAGTTTAGATGTTACGACGGCAATTACCATATCGGCATGGATTAAGGGAAGTAGTTTTGCCAATGATGGTGCTATAGTGGCGAAATCTGCAGTCAATCAGAGGTCTTATATATTTAGGGTCAGAAACTCTGGCGGAACATATCCAAGTCGTCTTGAGAGCCTTGCATTTAACATTCTTGACGGGTCTGATTATAGCCAGATAATTACTAATGCTCAAATACCCACAAACACTTGGACGCATGTAGTGTTTACTTGGCTTCCGAGTGATTCGCTCTTGTACATAAATGGAATAAACCAGTCGCTTGCGTTTGATTATGACCACAACTCAACATCTATTCCAAATGGAACCGCTCCAGTAATAATAGGACAAGATAATTTCAACGGCTCCATAGACGAAGTCCGCATCTACAATCGCGCGCTCTCGGCTACCGAGGTAACCGCGCTGTATAATTCGGGGGTTACTAAAGTAAATGTAGTTGGCATGCCCAACGGTCTGGTGGGTTATTGGGACATGGACTCTATATCTGACACAACGGCATTTGACCGTTCTGGGCAAAAAAACAATGGGACACTTGTGGCTAGCCCCGCTTCTGTAAATGGCAAGCTCGGGCGAGCACTCAATTTCAATGGCACGAGTCAAAAAATCACTGCGGCGGCAATTTCTGCGACTCCGCAGACGGTGGCGTTTTGGTTAAAGCCAACGGCCGCCATTACTGCGGCTAGTTCAAATGGGGTCATAATGGATTTTGAGAATGACGCGGCGGCCGGAAATGCATTTGGTTGGGCGGGGGGTTTCGCTGGGGCACTTACGAGCGAGACAGTTACTATCGCCGGAAATTCATCCGTAAATGACACATATATAAGGGATACCATAAGCGCGGATTGGCACCATCTGGTTGTTACAGGGAATGGGACAGTTTGGAATCAATTTTATTTAGATGGAGTTCCAGTAACGACATATTTGGTAGGATCTGGCGCGGCGGTTTCAAATGTTGCAGTAACTATCGGCGGAGGCATGTATGCGGGCACACCGTATTATTTTGCCGGCTCCCTTGACGATGTGAGGGTGTATAATCGAGCATTGAGCGCGGGGGAGGTAAAGCAGTTGTATAACTTGGGGACGGCTACTGTTCGCGCACCAGATAATACTGGACTGGTGGGATACTGGAGCTTTAATGATGGAGCAGGCACACATCCAGGCGATGGCTCTGGCTTTGGTAATAGAGGTGTGTTTAGTGGTGCGCCTGCATGGACGGCGGGAAAGATGGGCAAAGCGTTGAGTTTTGATGGGGTGGATGATTATGTGCAAGTACCGTATGCCGTAAGCAATGCTCCCACCGCAGTCATATCTTATGGTGGCTGGGCAAAGTTCAATTCATTTTCTGGTTACAATACCATTGTGAGCAAGACAGAAGGCGGGGGATACAGATTGGGAACAAGCGTTGATACTACATACTGCACGAATGCCGAGAAAATATGCTCACGCATGAATATCGGAGGGACATATTATGATACCGAATACGCCACCTCTAATTTGTCAGCGGGAACATGGTATCACGCATTTGTAACTTACGATGGAGAAACCGTCGTACTGTATATCAATGGAGTTTCCGTTGCGACTAATACAAATCCAAGCGGGGCTATTACTTACACAGTGACAAACCCAGTTTGTTTGGGAGGTGAAGCTAGCGATACTCATTGTGCAAGCGCTAATGGTTATATGAACGGCTCCCTTGACGAAGTCCGTATCTATAACAGGGCGTTGAGCGCGGGAGATGTACTGAAGTTGTATAATGCTTACCCGCACCCATGAACGCCATACAAGAACAGCGCGCCCAAGAGCAGTACAGACTGGAAATGGAACAGCGCATGACACGGGTTGAGACACTGTTGCAAGAAATTGCCACAAATCACTTGGCACATATACAGGCATCGCTGGATAATTTGAAAAGTGCATACGGAGGTTAAACCTCCGTATTGGCGGTCTCACCTTGCTCGACCATCTCTAGCCGTGATATGCTAGAAACATGAAAAAGCAAATCCTTTCATATACGGTTATTTTCCAGCATGAACCAGAAGGAGGATATACTGTAACAGTCCCAAATCTTCCAGGACTTGTTTCTTATGGCAAAAATCTAGACGAAGCAAAATTAATGGCGAAAGAAGCAATTGAAGTTTATATCCATGATATGGATGAAGAAGAAATTGCCGAATCTATCGTTTTTGAACAGCCACTAGTGACTACGCTTGAAGTCTTGCATGGCTAAATTGCCTGCCATTTCATCAAAGAAATTAATCAAATTTTTAGAATCGTGTGGATTTTCGGTGCATAGATATTCTGGGAGCCACTGTGTATTGCGCAAGAAAAATCCAAAGAGAATGATTGTAGTGCCAGTGCATACACGCGATCTTCCAAAAGGGACTATTTTAGCTGTTTTACGCGAAAGCGAATTATCAAAGTCAAAGCTTATTAGTTATCTGCAGGACAAGTAGTATCATGTAAAGGTGTCACCTTTACATAGTGGGTACGAGCGTATTGATGAGTATGAAAAATGTAGTATGCTGGAGATATTAATAATCTCTCAACCATGAAAGCGAAAAAAATTACGATGGGGCTAGTGGTGGCGCTGGCGATTGTGGCTGGTGTAGTATGGGTTTCGCAAAAAGATGGATCGCCTAGCGTGGATGGTGACAAGTTGTCTGCAGATGAAATAAGATACGAGTACAGTGATCCAAAATTTTCATTTCCATATAGCAAGGAAGCGAAAGCAACAATAGCTGAAGATGGCCCCAATGGCACCGCGATAATATCTGTGCGCAATAATCTTGCCACAGGAAGTGAATTTCAAATTGCAATTACACTAGAAGAAGACAGCTCGCCGCTCACAATAGAACGAATAAATAACGACTTGCCAGATTTGCAAACGATTGGTGCGCGTAATATTTCAGTTGCGGGCACACAGGCGGTTGCGTTTACGGTAATTGAAGGCGGACAAGGTACGGCGGAGGTTTGGTTTGTGCGCGAAGGATGGCTTTATCAGATTACCGCATATAATAATGAAGCGTCTCGCGCGATGGCAGAAAAAGCGGTAGCCGGCTGGAAATTTTAATTATCCATAGGTGTGGAAAAGATGGGCTTGGCGCGCGCAGTGCGTGTGCTATTGTGCAAATGAAATTAATCACGCGCGGAGAGGGACGCGCATATCGCACGCATGGGAACCACAGGAAAAGTATTTGTAGGATTGTTCATCGCCGTGGTAATCATCGGTGCGATTTGGTTTATCGCAAGTTCGCAGTCTGGCAACGAGCTCGCATCAATTGCGGATAATCCTGGCGATAAGCTGACCGAGGCACAGGTGAAATTATTAGTTGGTCGCTTGGATTCTTTTGTGGCGCTTCCATCTGGCGAAACACCGTCAGTAACGGTGCTTGCTGATACGCGTACACTGGCAGAAGAAAAACAGTTTTATAAAGACGCGAAAGATGGCGATGTGTTGGTTGTGTATTCTGATCGCGCGCTTATTTTTGATGTAAGAGAAAATAAATTAGTAAGTTACGGCTCACTTGATCGCGTTGACGAATCATCTGCAACACCGACACCGACACCGAGCGCGACGCCAGTGACACCAGAGGCGACAAAGATTGAGGTGCGTAATGGTACAACCGTCGCTGGGCTTGCAGGCCAGACAGCGAGTGATCTTAAAAAGAATTCGTGGGTGACAATCACAAAGACTGGCGACGCAACAAATTCGTATAAAGTTGTTACGATTGTAGATCTTTCTGGCGGAAAGAGACCAGGAGCAGTCGCGGCGCTTACGCAAGCGTATGCTGGAGCAACTGTTGTTACAGCACTTCCAAAGGGTGAAGCCGCAAGCACAGCCGATATTCTCTTTATTGTCGGCAAATAATCCGCCTTCGGCGAGACAGGGTTTGCAATACATCGTGACGGACGATATGCTGTAACTTATGGCAGGTTATATTCCGTCGCGCATAGAATCCAAGTGGCAGAGGATTTGGCGTGAGCAAAAATTGTACGAAACGCCTGATACTGCTGAAGGAAAAGAGAATCGCTTATTGCTGGTTGAGTTTCCATACCCATCTGGCAATTTGCATATGGGGCATTGGTACGCGTTTGCGATTCCTGATGTAAAAGTGCGCTATTTGCGAATGCGTGGATACAATGCGCTGTATCCGATCGGATTTGATGCGTTTGGATTGCCAGCGGAAAACGCTGCGATTACTCGTGGCATAAATCCGCGCGCTTGGACGGAGCAAAATATCGCAACAATGACGCGCCAGCTTGAAAGCATGGGCGCGAGTTTTGATTGGACGCGAACAGTAAGCACAATTGATCCAAAATATTATCGCTGGACACAATGGATGTTTTTGCAAATGTACAAGCGCCGACTCGCCTATCGTGCAAAAACAAAAGTAAATTGGTGTCCAAAAGACAAAACAGTTTTGGCAAACGAACAGGTTGTTGGTGGTGCGTGCGAGAGATGCGACTCGCCCGTCTCGCAGCGCGAAATTGAACAATGGATGTTTAAGATTACAGAATATGCCGACCGTCTTGTTGATGGACTTGAAAAAGTAGATTGGCCAGAGGCAACTAAAATTGCACAACGAAATTGGATCGGACGATCGCGTGGCGCACTCATACAATTTGGAATTAAGAATAAAGAATTAAGAATTAAAGATATAAAAGTCTTTACAACACGACCTGATACTATTTTTGGCGCGACATTTTTGGTCATATCTCCCGAGCTTGCACAAAAATGGATTGATGAAGGATGGGGCGCGTCAGAGGAAGTAAAAAAATATATTACTAAAAGTTTAAATCGCTCCGAGCTTGAGAGGCAAGAGACAAGAGAAAAAACTGGAATTGCATCGGGACTTAATGCGACAAATCCTGCGAACAAAGAAGAAATACCAATTTGGATTGCGGATTATGTTTTGGGACATTATGGCACTGGCGCGATCATGGCTGTGCCACAACACGATGAACGCGACAGGGAATTTGCAGAGAAATTTGGATTGCCAATCGTAGATGCCCCACTAACTGAAAAAATGTTTGGCGAGTCGCAAACTACTTATCGTCTGCACGATTGGATTTTATCGCGTCAAAGATATTGGGGATGTCCGATTCCGATTATTAATTGTCCAAAATGCGGCGTAGTGCCAGTGCAAGATGATCAATTACCTGTTGTGTTGCCAGATCTTGATGATTACTTGCCAACAGACGATGGACAGTCGCCTCTTGCAAAAGCTACCGAATGGCTAAATGTGAAATGCCCGAATTGTGGTGGGCAAGCCAAAAGAGAAACAGATACAATGGATACATTTGTTGATTCGTCTTGGTATTATTTAAGATACGCGGATCCAAACAATCAAGATAAATTTGCCGATAAAGAAAAAATGCGCAGATGGTTGCCAGTGCCTGAATATCTAGGTGGCGCCGAGCACAATACAATGCATTTGCTGTATTCGCGGTTTTTCGCAAAAGTTTTGCACGACTTGGGCGTGATTGAATTTGATGAGCCGTTTTTGAGACGGGTGAATCGCGGAATTATTTTAGGATCTGATGGACAAAAAATGTCCAAGTCACGAGGAAATGTTGTTGATCCAGACGCGCTCGTCGCCGAGTATGGTGCTGATGTGATGCGTATGTATTTAGCATTTATGGCGCCGTATGAATTTGGTGGCCCATGGGATCCAAAAGGAATAAATGGGGTGATTAGGTTTTTGCAAAGAGTATGGCGATTATTTGAAAAATCTTTTACTGATGGCGAAAATAATATTGATATTGAGCGCGCACTGCATGTTGCTACCAAAAAAATTGGAGAAGATATTGATGGGCTTCATTTTAATACCGCAGTTAGCGAGCTAATGAAATTATTAAATGTGATTGAGGAATCGCCCACTTCGCTGTCACAACCACAAGCAGAAATGTTTTTGAAATTACTTGCGCCGTTTGCGCCACATCTAGCCGAAGAAATTTGGCACGAGTCGCTTGATCATAAAGAATCAATCCACTTGGAATTGTGGCCGTTGTATAATCCAGCATTGCTGGTGATGTCTTTGGTGTCTGTGGCGGTGCAGGTAAATGGACGCACGCGTGCGGTGATTGAAATTGCGCCGGATCTTTCGCAAGATGATGCTGTCGCGGAAGCATTGCACAATGAATCTGTCGCGCGACATTTGGGCGGTAAAAAACCAGACAAAATAATTTATTTGGCAGGGAAATTACTCAATCTTGTCGTAAGCTTGGAGTGATGCTATTGTGTGCGGGTAGCTCTCTAACTTATTACCCGCATGAATGAAGAAGCCGACAAAGAATTCGTAGAGTATTTGATAAAACATATTGTTACCAACCCGGATGCGGTTGTGGTAACACGAAGCGTTGATGAGTTGGGCGTACTGTTGAGCGTCAAGGTTGATGCCAAAGATATGGGCTTACTTATTGGACGCGCTGGCGCGACCGCACGAGCCGTGCGAACTCTTGCACGAATTGTTGGCATGAGACAAAACGCTCGCGTGAATTTGCGAATTGAAGAGCCTGAAGGCGGGCGACTTGATAAAGGACTCATGGGTTCTCGCGAAGGAGCGTCTCGCGATGTTGAGGAGATTCTGGGCGATTTGCAATAGATTCAAATGCGTGTTATAGTCGTGGTGGAGGTGTTTTGAATGGCAATCGAAATGATGGATGACGATGGGGCTAAGTTGGCGGTCAGATTGCTTTTGGCGGAAAGCAAGGCCCCGTCCCTTTCTCTCATTGTCGCACCAGCGCCGACAGCCCTGTCGTTGACGCAGTTTGCGTTGGCGATGTGGTGGCTTAATTCGATCGGCATCTTTTTGGAGTGTGTCGGCTCCAATGGACAGTTCAACTCAGTTGATCGTGTGCAGGACATGTCTTTGATGTTCACGCGACACTGATCGTCATGGTGCTTACCTAAACAGTCGGCGTCCCCAGTTCTTTAAAGGAGGTAGTCATGAAGGATGGTATTTCGATGGCCCCAGGATTAGGGGAAATGCCGAGCGCAACGATATCATCGATGTCTCAGGAAGAAGCAGAGCAAATCCTCGCAAGGGATCTGGCGGAGCAACTGAAGCAGACATGGCTTGAGGAAGATCGTACGGGGCGCATCGATCATGAGTGGGCATCCCGGCTGGATCTCTCACTGACGCTTGCGGTTCTCGGAATGGCGTTTGACCTCTTCTCTCGCGAGTTTCCCGGTGTCTTTCCAGAGATGGACCGGTGCAACCTCGCGGATGGGAGCTCTACACGAATCACATTTCGACGAGATTACCGGTTGTGATCTTACGGCCCTGCTTCGGCGGGGCCTACTCTTTATGAAATTTGATGTAATCACAATTTTCCCAGATATTTTTGAGGGATTTGTAAAAGAATCTCTCATCGCCAAGGCGCAAAAAAAACGCCTGATTTCAATTCGCACACATTATTTGCGTAAATGGACAGACGATAAACATCAGACTGTTGACTGGAAGCCATATGGTGGCGGACCTGGACTGGTGATGAAAGTTGAGCCGATCGCGAAAGCGGTCCAAGCCATACGGAGGTTAAACCTCCGCGGAGGTTTAACCTCCGTACCCAAGACTAGGGTGATTTTATTTTCTCCGCGGGGAAAACAGCTTGATCAAAAGACTGTAAAGCGATGGACAAAATATGATCAGCTAATATTTATTTGTGGGCGCTACGAAGGCGTGGACGAACGCGTAGCTGACCATATTGCCGATGAGGTTGTCTCTGTCGGGCCATACATATTAAATGGAGGTGAAGTGGCTGTGATGATTGCGATTGAAGCGGTGTCACGACTACTTGACGGTTTTATGCATGATGCGGAAAGTCAGACAAAAGAAGATCACGCGCAGTACACAAAGCCGGAACTGTTCGGGCGTTGGCGTGTCCCAAAAGTCCTTCTCTCTGGCAACCACAAAAAAATTGATGAGTGGCGAAAGAAAGAGGGCAGGAACGATTAGGTCCCTGCCCACACGAGTCATCGTTCCGGCGGTCTCCTTCCCATCCACCTCATTGCGTAGACACACAACACGAAAATCAATGCCCACGCCCAAGGAAACAGGGCTCGGTACTGACCTGACCATGGGACGAATCCCAAGGCGATGGCCAAACACACGGCCAGCCCAAGAGCGACCATCTCATCTTTGCGCATCTTCAGCACCTCCAATGAGTCACTCATGGTATCGAAATGTGATATTATGTCAAGTTCTGATCATGGTGAAGTTGTGGCATTGACGGCGTTTTTTATTCGTGTACAATGATTCGTGCCCATTAGAATCCAATACATGAAAAGTATTTTGGACTAACAACAAATATAACTAGTACAACCCCGATTGCTTCCGCATCCGGAGGTAGTCGGGGTTGTGTTATGTAGAGGTAACATAACCAGATCGTTTACAATTCGAACACAGTCAACCGACCGAAATTAATGAGAGTTTGATTCTGGCTCAGGATGAACGCTGGCGGCGTGGATAAGGCATGCAAGTCAAACGGATATTTTATGCGATTACATCAAGTGAAATGTAAGTGGCGAACGAGTTAGTAATACCCTGGTACATACCTCAAAGACGGGCACAACCCCGCGAAAGCGGAGCTAATTCCCGATAGTGCAGTAATGCTAAATGTCGCAAGACGCTTTGAGAGTGGCCTCGGTCCTATCAGCTAGTTGGCGGGGTAATGGCCCACCAAGGCTTTGACGGGTAGGGGGTGTGAGAGCACGACCCTCAACGACGGAACTGAGATACGGTCCGTACTCCTACGGGAGGCAGCAGTCGAGAATATTCGACAATGGGCGAAAGCCTGATCGAGCGACGCCGCGTGCAGGAAGAAGGCCTTCGGGTTGTAAACTGCTTTTGCTATGGAAAAATTTTGATTGTACATGGCGAATAAGGGGTTGCTAACTCTGTGATCCCAAGTAGGGATGGCGCAGAGCTTCTCCAGTAATGGAGAATAGGAAAACTCAACTTATATGCGGGGACACTTTTCATCGTCCGCTGAATGTCTCGCCGAGTGGTGAGCACGGTGAAAAACAATCCGCAGGGAAGTATGTTAAAATAATGGTATGACTGATGAGCAACTGAGTATTATTATCGGCACAGTCTTGGGCGATAGTTATATTCATTGTTCCAAAGCTGGCACAACAAGCTTAAGTATTAAACAAGCAGATCGGTATCGTGAATATGTGTTTTGGCTCGCTGATCATCTTGGTAGTCTGTTTAAAACTAAACCGAAGCAGAGACAAGATACGAAACAGTGGTATGTAAGATCAGCATACTCAAACGAGCTAAATGAGATTCATCACAAGTTTTATCAAAATGGAATTAAAATAGTCCCATTAGATATCGCAGAGATACTAATTGATCCGCTTAGTCTGGCAGTGTGGTTTATGGATGATGGAACACTTGATTTTAGAGAAAAAGATCATTGTGCCTTTCATCTGTGTACCAATTGCTTCTTAAAAAGAGAAGCAGAGACACTGACGAGCGTGTTGTTGAAAAACTTTGGAGTTATAGCGTCGGTACACTACACGCTTTGTCGTGGAAAACGACATTCGCGCGTATACATTGGAGCTCAAGGACGCGATCGATTTATTGAATTGATCAGCCCCTATATATTAAGTTGCTTTCAGTATAAATTGCCTAAATTCAGACATACCCCTCAGAGACTTGATCCTGCTTTAGCGGGGTCAGATAGAAGTTTTTTAACTTCTATAACACGTTGAGCTCCCGTAAAATTACTTTGTAATCACGGGATGATGATATAGTCCATTTGTCAGACAATAAAAGTATAAATTGTCAAAGGCCAGCAGCAGCGGTAATACAGAGACCCCGAGCGTTATCCGGATTTACTGGGCGTAAAGAGCGAGTAGCTGGTCGCGTGAGTCTGATGTTAAACCGTGGGGCCCAACCCCACGCCTGCATCAGAAACGGCGCGGCTAGAGTCAGTGAGAGGCAAGCGGAACCTATGGTGGAGGGGTGAAATCCACTGATATCATAGGGAACACCAAAAGCGAAGGCAGCTTGCTAGCGCTGTACTGACAGTCAATCGCGAAAGCGTGGGGATCAAAAAGGATTAGATACCCTT